>OHCT01000419.1_pt1 | contig 17681 bp, 7 predicted proteins | sample 1566871 | NCBI WGS metagenome assembly OHCT01 (sample SAMEA3879548, study PRJEB24766) | human gut metagenome | biome: human-associated habitat; feature: feces | place: USA | collected 1985/1987 | reverse complement strand
AGTTCTAATGGGATCAAGTTCTTCTCCATTTCTATATACTCTTGTATAAATTGCACCTTCGCCTTGTCCGTTTTTGAATTGACCAACTGTTTTGTAAGTATAAGACTGTACTGGATCAGACTGGTCAACAACCGTCCAATATGCATCATAATTGTGTCCACCATAAGTGGCAGTACATTTAAACCAGCTTGTACCATCAACCATGGACGCAGAAACAACTAAAGAATTACTGGTTTGTCCTGGAATGGTAGTATATTTTCCTGACTCAAATTTTGACCATACAAAAGCAGTAGGAGTTACAGGTGTTGCACCTGACATCATCATAGTGTTAATAGTTGTAGATCCTGTTCCATTGATAATTGAACCACCATCAGGAGAATACAACTGGAACAGGATTGCATTCTGTCCGTTGGCTGCCTGTTTACTCTTTGTCCAAGTAAACTTATGTTCAATACTAACTCCCTGACATACAAATGTAAGAGTAATATCTCCAGTCATTAAAGAGGAATTTCCGAATGTTGCTCCAGCAGCTACAGCAAGTGTTAACAAACCTCCGGCATTGGATGTACCTGCTGTATTATTTTTTACCGTCACACCACTTGGAAGAGTTCCAACTGTGCATGTTACAGGTACACGGGTAATACCAGAAAAACCGTAGAATGGGATAGCAATGTCTTTTGCTACAGAAGCATTACCACTTGTATTACATGGAATAACCTCAGAGCTATTTGTTACAACCACAGATACACCATTCGTACCTGGTCTGCCATCAGTACCATCCCCACCATCTTTTACAACGACAATTGTCTGTGAATCGAGCAGGACAGTAGTGCCACCTGCCTGATATAAGGAACATTTAATTGCTGTTATATTATTTGCAGAAGGTGTATATGTTTTTGTGTATTCATCTGTCCCACTGGTGTATTTAGGTGTAAAGGTAGTTCCGTTTGTAGACTCCTCAATAATGAATCGTCCGTTATAATTTGTTTTTGTTCCACTGGAACCTACTTTTCTATAAGCTGTCAAAGTAATATTTGCTGGATTGAATACTTTATTTTTATCAAGATTGATTGCTAATACATTAGAATCTAACTGATAAACTACAGCGTCTGCACCATCGCTACCTGCATACTGTTTTGTAATAGTGTATCTTTTGATAATGCTTGCATAGTTACTTCGTGTACATTTAAATTCAGCATAACTTGCATCTGTGGTTAATGCAGATGGTTCCATAATATGCGTTACAGGATCATAAGTTGCAGTCAGTCCAGCTCCGTATGTAACAGCGATATTCCATTTAGAAGTAACATCTTCACCACCTTCATAGATAGTAATGGATGTCTCAGCCCCAACCCAACTCTTTACATTTCCTTTAGAGTCAACGGGTACTAAGTGGTTTTCATTAGATAGGATAGCACTAACTGTATCTGTACCTGCAGCACCATCATAAATCTTGTAAATTTCATGTAAATCATAAACACTGGAATCGTTCGTTACCAGTTTAATAACAGCATTTTTGTTGTTTAACCAAATATTTGCTTCGGTTGCCAGAACTTTTAATGTTGCACCAGAAATTGATGGATTGTTGGTTGTAGGGAATGCTACAAAAGATCCGTCAGGTTTTTTATATTGCCATTGAGATACGCTGACATTTGTTAGATTTGCTGTAAGCGTAATTGTATTGCTTCCAACTAAGTTTCGATTTGTATCATATAGAAATGTTGATTCTCCGGATATAAATGCATCTTTAGTATTTGTTGCATTTGAAATCAAACTATAAGTAAGTGTTTCTCTAGTAGTTAATGGAACACCTACTTCCGGATCTTTATATGTGATATTACATATATAGGTAAGCAGCTTACTTGATACAGAGGCCAGTTTATTTGCACTTACTGTCAATTTGTTACCAGACACGGTTTCACCTGCAGTTAATCCGACAGGCGTTCCGGAACCCTCCTGACGCTGGAAACTAACAGTAAGTCCAGGTGCAGTCAAGGCTACATTTTCTCCGTTATAAGATATCACCGGAGTTATTACCAAGTTTGATTTTCCCCAGTCTGGGGTATATGTATTTTGATTAGGGTCAAAAATCACAGAATTAGGCTGATTAGATGTCAGATACAAACTAACTTGACCAGCATCAGATAAATCTGTGATAGTGACACTAGAAAATGCCTGTATTTTAGCCATGTGTCAATTCTCCTTTTATTTATAAAATTTATTACACGAATTTGCTTACAGAGATACCGTCTGTTTCAAATTTGCATTCAAACATTGCTCCCTTGTATACATCGTTAGATGTCAGTAGCAATGTTTTGGTTCCTTCCTTATGTGTATTATTCCAATTTATATCTCCGTCATGGTCGTTGGAATGTCTTCGCCAGGTGAAATATCTATTATCCCAATCGGTTGTTACCTCTACTGAATTTTTAAACAATCTTGCATTTAATGTTAATCCTGCAGGTGTCATACGATTTCCATTTGGCATTTCAATATATAATTCATAAGAAGAAGACTCATCAATTTTTTGATTCATACTATTAATATCGTTTGTCACAGTTTCCTTGAATGTTGTATACTCAATACCAAATTTGCTTCCATCGCCCAGATATACTTGAGAGATATCAATACCACCATGTTCATTTGGTTCAATGATTTGGAACCCAAGTTTATCTTTTTGGATAGTTCCATTTGCAAGCATGTTGTTTACAATGATATTGTTTGGGATACCATCTTTCGTGATTCCGTTTTCATCAAACATAGCAGTCTGCCCATCTTTGCCACGGACAATAAAATTAAAATTTCCATTTCCGTCCTGACCAATCTGAACACGGACATTACCATTGGAATCATAGAATTGTTGAGTGGAATCTTTAAAAGCAATCGTAGGCTGTCCATCTTTACCGATTAATGTGATAAGTTCTGCCGTGGCCTGGTGTGCCATAAGATCAGCAACAGACATTTGAGAAGCAATCAATTCTTTAATTACCGCTTTATCAATAACTGCATTCTGTGTTGTTAAATGGATATTTTGAATATCACCAATACCTGCAAAACCAGAAAGAATATTTTCGATATTACCAATATTTGCACTAAGATCACTAGTCGCAATCTGATTGTTTACAAAGTCAATAAAAGTTTTCGAATTTTCAATACCTGTAATTTTATCTGCCTTAATAGTAGAAGACTGGATTGTATTATTTACAAAATCTATAAATGTATTTCCATCTCCACCTGTAATAAGTTCAGTAGATATTTTTTTTACATCAATAACTCCGTTAACCATATCAATAAAGTTCTCACCATTTGGCCCAACAATCTGTTCGACAGTGATTTTATCTATTTTAATATGGCTGTTGATAAAGTCGATAAAATCTCCACTATTACCCTGAATAATTTGTGCGGAGATAAATTCCGCATCGATATATTTGGAAAATAACTCATTAAACTCGGCTTTATCACCAACGATATGACCTACTTCTACTTTGTAATTTTTCAGGTATTCTGCGATCAGACGATTGACGGTTGCTTCGTCAACCTGACCTACCGTACCTCCTGCAATATCACCAACTGCATGTTGGAATAATCCGTTTTTAATCATAAGTTCCAAAAGGGCAGTGAGGTATTCTTTTTCTGAATCAGAATCTCCAGTACCGAAAGTAAAACTGTTTTTGGAACCACGGTTATTCTCCGTTTCCAAAAGTTCTGTTAAATCAGAACGTCCAGAACGTGAAGTGATCATATTTGAAAAATCCAGTGTAAGATCTGGGGTACTTTCGCATGGGTTGCGTGTGATTCCAATAATACGCAGCTTTACGCTGTAATCGTCACGGATACCTAGACGAATAAACTTCAAGAGGTCAATTTGACCTTTCCAATGTTCAAATTCTGGGATCTCAAATAAGTTATCCATTTGTACGGAAAAAGTATATTGCGGTTGAGACACTTCAGATAATTTGCTTACAGAATCTTCGTACAACTCTAATTCACAGTCGATTTCAGTACGGGTAGTAGTAAGAGAGGTAGAAAAGATATTAGAATTTTGATAGTCTGTATCATGAAAAAGACTTCTAATGGTGATCAGATCAGAAGAGGTAAATCCAAAGCTGCTATGTTCAAGACTTGCCTGGCTTGCAAGATTATTTCTTGAATTATTGATCTCTTCAATCTTATCATCATAAACCTTTTTTTTAGCTTTTCTTTCTTCCAAGGCTTTGTTTAAAGCATCAATATGCTGTGCAGCCTCGTTATACTGATTATGATAAATGTTATAATTCTCTTCATTGGTAAACTGTTTCTTTTCTTCTTCTGTCAGTTCTGACCATGGCTTTTTATAATCGGACAGCTTTTCAATTTTGGTGTTGTATTCCTTTTGTTTTGCTTCCAGTTCTGTGATACCATAAAGATCCCAGTTGGTTTCCCAGTCCTTTACATAATCTTCCTTTTGGTCTTCCGGAAGATCCAGATTTTTAAGGGCGATCTCAATGTTTGGGATAATGTAATGAAGAGTATCGTAGTAAGTATAATATCCACCATATCCATTGCTTACCTTTTTTAACTCTTCCAGATAACGATCATGGTCAACACTGCCATCTGGTTTTTTCCATGGTTCATATCCTGTATAGTCATTGCCATCTTCTGCACCATGCCAGTTGGGGTCGACAGATACCTGTAAGCTGGTTAAGAGAGTATTATAATATTTCAGACTTTCTTCCAGTCCTTCTTTATTCATTTCGTCCCATTGATCTGTATATAAATCATCTGCAGGAACACGATTCTGTAACTCGCTGGAAGCTTCTTGATTGTCAGCCCATTGCTTTGATAGATCAATGTATTCTTCTCTATGTGATTCCCTGTATTCAATCCATTTCTTGACCTTTGCAATCAGCTCTTCGGACATATACGGGCTACGCATAAAGTAATCAAGATTAAAAATATAGTTATCCTGATAGTTTACATTACGGATATTTAACTCATTATCTCCGTGACAGTTAAATCTGGTAAACACAGAATCTTCATTGACACTTACATCAATCTGCTGAGCCAGATTACGGTATGTGATAAACACCGTGGATTCATATTCTTTGTCATCCAGATTATCTTTTGCCAGTACCTTGATCTTTCTGTGCATGGTATCAAATAAAAAGAGACATTCCATTCTTGGAGCAATCGTAGAAGTACACAAATTATAGAGTGTTACATTCTGCTCTTCAATGGAAGGCATTTTCTTTTTTATTAGCCGTGTATCGATATCATCTAAATCATATGACCATGTTGGAATCTGATTGATAAGCAAATCCATAAATGATAATTCAGGTTTATCTGGATTGCAAAAAGTGACAAATTCTTTTGCAAACCCCATTTCATTAAGGTTCCCAGAAGCTAATTGTTCCAGGGAATCTTTCGCACCAGTGTTAATTTTAAAATTTATCCAGCTTTTATCTTCAAATTCCTTTTCAAGAGAATAGGCGACTACAGATTTATAAGATTTCTGACCATCACCACTTTCTGTAGGCTTTTGAAGCTGGTACATTCCAATATCTTCCAAACACAAAGTCATGTATAAATCCAGCTCATCATAACCGTTGGATTTCACTTTTTGGTCATTTACAATAATGTATTCATCCACATCAAACGTAAGTTCACCGATATCTTTTACATATTGATTCAAATTTACAGAATCAGTTTGAATACCATTTAATTGAGTAATCGGCTTTAAGTTAAGATCGCATAGATAAATTCTTTTGTTTCCCTGTATCATAACCATCCACCAACCCTTTTATATGGATAATCAAATTCTATTGTTATCTGCACATTACCTTCCACTCTAAGAGTGTTTCGACCTGGCAGAAGACGAGGCCAGTAAATATTTCCAACATCGTCCCATCCAAGATCCTGATAGGTGATAATACCTGACGTAGTTCCGTCTTTGGGAATACAGTGCAGACAATCAAAGATCATTGGAAGATTACGGCGTGTCTGAACTGTCATTTTATTGGAATTGTCCGTGACACTGGTAATGGATACAGAAGCAGTAGAAGAGGAAGATTGAACGATTGTTAAGGTCGGATATACATATTCCTCCAATTCGTCTGTCTCACAGTCAATAGTGATGGTTCCACTTGAATTGATCGAGTACGTCTGTTCGAAGTGTTTGGTGGGGTATGCAGTATTATTTTTAAAATTGAACATAAAACCAGCCCAACCACCGCCCACAGGATACCATTCTGTTGAAATGAATTTTCCATGATAAATTCCATCAATAGGATTTCCTTGGCAGTCAATCACCGTCAATTCCTGAGATATCTTTGGTGAAGTAAGCCATTTTTCGATGGTTCTTTGTTCTTCGCTTGTAATTACTGTATGATCTTTTTTTATAAGACCATACTCAATTTCAAGAGGTTCATATTGTGTTCCGTATTCATTGGCAATAGGACGAGAGATGGTTGTTTCACCTGTAATATCTTCCCTCTGATGTCCAGACACAGAATCAATACCATCAAATGTACATAATATTAATTCAGAGCTGCTTAAAATATCCTTTGTTGATTTTCCATTATATATAAAACCTGCCATACCATCCCTCCTTTTTTATTTTATATAAGAAAAGACACTACTCCGGTGAGAGAGTAGTGTCCTGATAAATAAGGTCGGTTATCAACCAAACCTTTTGAGATTTTTTCGCATTTCGTTTTGTGTATATTTACTAGCTTCTTTGCAAATCGTCTGAAGATCTGGCAACGTTGATTTGGTTACATCTCCTTGAACCTGTAACATCGGACCATCATAATTGACATTTACAATGTTTGTACTAGACTTATTACTTTCTGTAGCTTTCATCCTGAACATATCTTCATATGTTGGGAAATTCGGATTGCGCCAGAAAGCAGCCATATCCTCAAGTATTTCATTCATATTGTTTGGAGTTATATTATTTGGAATCACTCCGTCATTGGATTTAATCCCCTGCTTGGTAATGACAATCTCACGTCCTCTGTCATTAGTGACTGCAAGTACATCTTCACCAACAAGTTTTCCCTTTCGGTATTTTGACATATTTGACACATCAAGATCACCCTGAGTAATACCCATATCTCCTGCATTGATTCCAAACTGTTCCAGAATCTTTGCAATCGAATTAAGAGCATCCGCAGTATTACCTCCCACGTTTGCTACAGCGTCCGCAATAGCCTGTGACATTTTATCAAGGTTTGCACTCAGTTCATGTGACCATTTCTCGAAGTCCTCTGATAACTGGTCTTTGAGATCGTCCAGTCCATCTACCTGTAATTCGTATACATGATCTCTGACTGTATCATCAAAATCTTCCTGTTTTTCTGCTAATTCAGCTTCGAGCCTTGCTTTTTCAGCTCTGGACTGTGCATCAGTTACCCCGTCTAATGCAGCAATCTGCTGTTTTAACAGATTGATTTCTTTTGCTTTGTTTTTAATTGTCTTATCATAATCATAATATTTTTTCTTTTTATCAAGAGCATCTTTTCTGGCATCAATGACCTTAAATAATGCATCCTGTTCTGCCTGCGCCTGATCTTTGATAATACCGATAATAGCCTGCTGATAAGCCTGTGCATCCTTTAACGCACCTTGCAGACTTGCATCATTCTCAGCCATCAGCTTATCATAAGTTTCTTCTCCAAACTTATCTGCCTTGAAATCATCCATGATCTGCTGACGCTTCTTCACATAATCTTTCAGGGTAGTAAGAGAAGTATCAAGCTGTTTGGCGTTCAGGACAATAGATAAAGCTCCGAACTCGGTTAAATGTCCGGTTTCATAGTCATACATCATATCTTCGGTAATAAGACTGTTGATTGCTTCGATCTTGTCCTTAAACTTCTCGGCTTTCTCAATCGCTCGGTCAAACATTTCTTCGTACTGTACAAGAATCTGTTCCTGTTTGAGCTGTTCCATTTGATTCTCGTAGTCCTGAACGGCTGTCTGAGCATCCACAATCTCAGATTTCATTTCAAGCCATTCATCCGAATACTCCTTAATGGTTCCTGCTTTTACTGCTTTATTAAGCTGTTCCTGTAGCTTTTTGGCAGCTTCCTCCTGATGTCTCTGTGCTTTATTTATCTCATTGATCGGCTTGTCAAAGCTCTCAGAAGTAGTGTAGTCACCGTGGGTCTTGTCGTACTCACGCTGTTTGTCATAAAGCTTATTCCATGATTCCTGATATTCAATCCGCTGTTCATAGTATTTCTTGATATTATCAAATTTTGTTTTCTCAGCTTCTACCTGTGCCTGTGCATATTCTGCCTGAGACTGAGCCGCATTTGCAGCAGCTTCCGCTTCGGCTTCCTGTGCAGCAGTCAACTGTTGTGTGGCAGCAGTGTAACTATTCATAGCGTTCTGAAGGTCAATGTTATACTGATCAATGATCTTTTTCACGTTTGCATTTTTGATATTGTCCGTATTGATCTTCTTACCTGCTGCAAGCTGTTTTTCCTGCTCTGCGGTCAGATACTTTGCATACTTCTTACTATAGGATTTACCTTTCTTCTTTACAGAATCCAGTTTCGATTTATAGTTATCTTTACGCTTGGTAGCAGTCTGGGTATTCTGGTTTGCCTTACGGTAAGCGGTATTCTTTGCATCATTCTGCTGTTTCAGAAGAGCAAGTTCCTGATCGACCAGATAATTCTGATAGGAAAGAGAATCACCCTTATCATATGCTTTCTTTGCAGCTTCCCAGTTTTTCTTGTATTCCAGATAGATTGTGTCATTGGTATGCTTTGCATCCTTGGCAGCAGTATAATCCTCACGAACACCCTTGCCATAAGAAACGGCATTTTGATAAGCTTTCTTAGAAGAATTGCTCTTTTTTAAAGCAGCATTGTATTTTTCAACAAGTGTTTTCTTTTTGCCTTTCAATCCTTTTGTGCTGAGACTTAAACCGGAGTTTACACGTTTTTTCTCTGCTTCTGTTAAAGATGCACCTTTTTTCAATGCATTTGTAGCACTGTTTAAAGATTTCTTGTCTGCATCTGCGGCTTTCTTAGTCTTATCTTCCTTATTTTGGATACTGTGAAGTCTGTCTTTCTGCTTGTTAAATTCCGCATCTGTTTTCTTTTTGTTATTATTTGCATAGCGCATAGTATTATCAAGCTGTTTCATCAGAAGAGCCTGTGCGGAACCTCCCATACCTGCGGTTTCCAAACGTGCCTGAATCGCAGCAAGTCCATTATAGCTCTGTGTCAGCTTGTCAATTTTCTTCTCTGCTTCTTCGGTTGGAATAGCCGCCCACTGAGCATACAGCTCAACCTGTTCATTTCTCAGCTCACGCACTGCATCAATGCATTTGGTATATTCATCATAGTAATTCATATACTTCTGCACTTTGTCATAGTGAGCCTTGCCGGATTCTGTGGAAGTGTCGATATCATCAAGAGTATATCGTCCTTCTTCAATCAGCTTTCTGGTTTTTGAGCTTAGTCCTAGTGACTGGGCTTTGCTGTAATAAGCTCTGGCAGACCGGTAATTGACATGCATTTCACTGTTGGTCGCATAGATCTGTTTTTGTAACAAACTCTTTTTCTGTGAGAATGAGATATAATCATTAATACTGTCAGCAATCGCTTTTGTTTTGTCAGCAAAGTATTTTAATCTGCGTTCCACCCAGTCAAATACCTGTGTGGATTTCTTGGCTGCTTTGGTATTGTCATTGGTAGCCTTTGTATTGCTGTTGACTGCGCCTGTATTGTTGTTATAGGAAGTGGTATTGGAATGTGTAGAATTGTTGGAAGATGGTTTGTTGCCGGAAATACCGCCTTGAGGTCTAAATGAAGATCCTCCTGGTGTATAATGAGCAGGCAATACAGGAATAGAACCGTAATCACCTAATGACCCTTGGGCAAACGCTCTTACATGTCCTGCAATTTTACCATGTTCTAATAAAGCTTTGGTTTGAGCTGCCGAGAATATAATATCTCCCTTTTTAAGATTTTCGAAATGTGCGCCACCTGGAATCAGTGACCATACACCATCTCTAACGATGGATTCAACACCGACTTCATTTACTAAAGCTTTTTCATCGTTATTAAGAGATATATCTCCTTTGGCATGAGCAGAAGAGAGTGGCCGCATATTAAGGACATTATAAGCTGTTCCGTCTGCATGAGCTATGGAAGTGGCTGTACCTGTTGCACTTGCCTTTTCACTTCTGCTAATGTGAGTGGTAGTAATCGTTACAGATTTGTCATGTAAGGAATTAATGGAAGCGCTTAATGCATTAACTGCTCCGGTCCCAGATACACTTGCACCTACTGATACAATCTTACCATTTAATGAATCAATAGCAGATTTCAACTCACGTACTTCATCTGTTCCTTTTACGTTGGCTTTTGCAATAACAATTTTACCTGACAGATTTGTTATCGCTGCTTGCAATGCTGCAACCTCTGCTGTACCATCAACATTTGCAGAGACAGAAGCAGAACTATCATTAACTCCGCTTACATTTGCTGTGGCATCTACAACAACTTGCTGGCCGTCTGCTCCTTTTGTATCTGTTATATTAGCGGTAGCATCAACATTTACTTCCTGTCCGTCTTCGCCTTGCGTGTCTGTAATGTTGGCAATCGCATCTAATATAGATACACTGGCAGGTGGATTTACAGATGTTATATTTGCATCAACTGAGATATTTTTCTTTTCTGGAGCATTCTGAATTTTGTCTAATTCACTTGTATTACCAGTGGTCTGAATTTCAACTTCCTGAGTCTGAGGCTCTGGATCCGGAAGAGGATCTGGTTTTTCAAGTTCAGTTGGAATTTCAACAGGCTCTCCGGTAATAGCCTGAATAATAGCATGGAATTGCGTATTATCAATCTCTACAGCAAATTGAACGTTTTGCTGATCCATTGTTTCTAATTGCTCACGAACTGTTTCAACCTCAGACGCATCGCAGCCTACGGTGGTCATTAATTTCTGATCAGACATAGCAAGAAGTTCATTTACAACTTTAGCATCGTCTCCGCCTTCATTTTCAATAACAGTTTTGATCTTTTGTGTAATCTCTTCCTGTTTTACCTTGTCGATTTCTGATTGGGCTTCAGATGTATCTGCACCAACTTTGATTTTGTATTCCTCAGAAGTATCATCGAGAATGTCTTTTTCAAGACTATCCAGACCGGAAGTGTCGAATACTCCTTCAGTATCTGCTTTTTTAAAGGTTTCAAAAGTGGCCTCGGCTTGCTTTTGAGCTTCCTCCATATTATTTTTCATACCCTTAGCAGCAAGGTCTGCCTGAGTATCATATTCAGCTTTAGCCTCTAAAAAATTCTTAGTGGCTTCCGCTAACGGAGTGCTAGCCTCTGTCTGATAAGCTTCTGAGTTTTCGTATTCTGCTCTTTGCTGATGAGCAATAGCAGAAGCGTATACATCATGAGCTTCTTGAGCGCCTTCTTTGGAATAATCATATTTTGGAGTACCATCTTCATTTGTACTCAGATATGGCTGAATCTGCTCTGTTGCGTTTTTGACCTGTTGTTCAATTTTCTCTGGATCTTTTGTATCTATATCTATTTCGTATTTTGTGCCGTTCATCTCATTCAGTTTTTCCTGAGATGATTTAGCCTTTTCATCTAATTCGTCTAAATCAGTTGTATCAACTTCCGGCTTAAGAATACCTACACCTTCCAGAGCGAGCAGTAATTCATCTCTGGTCAGACCTGTAGCCTTCGCAAGATCCTCAAGAGCATCCTCTGCAGCTTCCATACCTTCTACGTTATAAGCTCCGTCTCCAAGTTCGATACCTTTTAACTGTTCTGCATTATAAGATGATAGCGCATTTAAAGCTCCCTGAGTGGCTTCACCATTTTCTTCATGAGCTTTCGTTAATGCACTTAAAGCGTTCTCATAGTTTTTAGCATCTTCAGAACCCTCGGCAAATCCCATTTCCTTTGCAGTCTTGGGAATTTCCCAAGTGGCAGCCCCAGTTGACTGAAGAGCCTTTGTATAACTTTCATCGCTGACTGTATAATCATCTTCGTTATACTCTAATCCGTATTCAGCAGATTTGGATTTGATCTCATCCTTAAGCTTTTCAGCGGTTTCTATGTCGCCTTCTTTGTTCAGCCTTTCTATCTCTTTTCCGAGAGTTTCAATTTCTTTCTTAGCATTTTGGATTTCTTTCGCACGTTTAGCTCCGATATTGGTGGTCCATTCATCCTCTGTCTGTTTTACCTCATCCAATTGAGAAGTATATTTATCGATTTCTGCCTGCTGTGCTTCGATAGCAGATTGAGGAGCGCCCTCAGCTTCCAACTCGGCTTTCTTTGTAATAGCATCTGCAAGTTTTGATGATACATCCTCTACATTCTGAGAAGCTTCTTCGGCAGAAGACGCAAATGAGTTGAATGCGCCCATATCTTCGGCACGTCCTAAAACAGCCATAAATGGTTCAAATCCCATACCCATTTGTAGAGCTGCTTCTTCAGCATCAGAGAAATTTGTTACCCATTCCTGAGTTCCGTCCTCTAATGTTCGTAATGTAGCAAGACCTCTTTTTTCCATATCATCATAGAACTTTAATACTCCAGAACCATCTTCTGTAAAGTATCCTGAGATTCTGTCAAAATTCTCTTTGAAGTTTACCGGATCTTCAAAACCGTATGGAGATAAATATTTTGCCACAGATTTAAAGTCATCTGTACCGATAAAACCTTTATCCCATGCTTCTTTAGCAGTTTTAATATCTTGCATTACAGAAGTATATTCATCCCCGGCGTTAGGAGTGTTTTTAGAATTTTGGATGTTTTGGAAATCAGAGAATTGTTTCATTTGCTCATTGTAGATAGCACTCATCTGAGCCTGAGCACGTTTCATGTTCTCAATATTTTCCTGAGCCTTTTTGAAGTTTTCCTCTGCTGCTTTAAGCTGTCCTGCATTGGATTCGTCACTATTGAGAATATCTTGCTGTTTTTTTAATTCTTCCGTCTGTTTTGCGATACGCTTGTCAAGGTCGCTGGTTGCAGCTTCATGCTGTGTTTTAACAAGTCTCTTTAAGGCTCTGTCATTTATCTTTACACCCTTTGCTGTATTGATAAATAATCCAGATGGATCATAGTTTTCCAAAGTACCAAAAGCATCATTTAGCCCTTGAATAGATTCTGATGTCAAACCTGTATTAGTGCCTGTTTCAGACATAGCAGAAGATACAGCGGAGAGATTACTTTGATATTTACCAACTTTCTCGTTAAGCTGATCTATAGTAAGTGCAGCGCTCTTGACTTCTTCTTCACCGTTAATAGCTATCTCCATGTTATATTCGAGATCATCATAATTCCACTTAGATGGATCAAGATCGTTATCACGGATATAATCATAGAACATCTGTAGATTTTCATCAGATTTGCCAGATATAAACTTGTCCCATTCTTTTTGCTTTGACTGAGATCGAATTCCTTCTCCAAAGAATTTCTTTTCAAGCACACCTTTAAGTTTATCTATATTATAACTGTCAGGATCAGCCATTGCCATGATATGCTGTTTAAGATCATCTGTTGTCACACCAACTTCGCTGAGGTCATCTGTGAAATTCTTATTTTTAGCAATCAGTGCATCAAGAGAATCAGAACCTTCTTTTCCAGCAGCTATCATTTCTTCCTTGAGATCAGCATATTCCTGTTTGGCAAACATAGTTGCAATATTAGATTCCGTGGTTTTACCTGATTGATCCATAACGCTATAATATTCGTCAAGTGCAGACTTAACGTTTTTCATTTCTTTTTGTTCGGAGTCAGTTAAAATACCAATATCATCAGCAGATTTATAAGCTTGATATGTCTCATTCATCATCTGATAATGGTCATCGATATATCCATAAGCTTTTTCTTGTGCTTTTTGATTTTCAAAAAGAGCATCTTCTTTTTTCTTTAACTCTTTGTCATCAAGTTTCTTTCCTCCGCTTTCTTTGGATTGAATCTCATGAGAAAGAGTGTTTTCGGCCTCGCCTAATGCTTGATAAGCAGCTATTAAGTAATTAATATCATTTTTCCGTAGATCGATTTTATCACTTAATGCGCCTACTCCCTTTTTGGTTTTAACATCGTATTTTTGAATAGTAGTCAGTCCCATATATCCGCCGCCAGCAGTATAAGCAGATACAGTTTGACCTTCTTTTGCAAGGATATCCATTTTCTGTTTTTTTATTTTATTAGAACTAATACTAAGATCTGCGTTTGTAGCTTGTCCTTTAACATACGAATCATATGTGTCTTTCGCATCGTTTAATGTTTCTCTGGCATCAACTTTATTCTGTGATTCCTGTAATGATTTAGTCCTTTCAAGTTCCTCGTTAGTCTGTTTAAGTTTGTTTAATTCTTCTTCCTCAACAAGTGAGAGATGGCCTTTGATACTTAACTCTTCAATACGAGCCTGGGTGTCGGCTAATTCTGTATTAAGCGACTCTAACTTGTCTTTATTCATTGCATATTCTTGAGTCTTTTCATGTAGATTTTTTGCCTTTGTTGTTGGCATATTATCATAAGCTTTTTTAATCGCATAACCTGCACCACCGATAAGTGCTCCGATACCTAAACCTTTTACTATTTTTAAAGGCGTTAAAAAGGTTTTGATTTTCTTTCCTACATTAAGAAAACCTTGGCCAATAGCTTTCAGACCTTTTGTACCCTTAAGAGAAGAGTTTGACATAATATCCATTGCATCGTCAACAGCATTGAGTGTTTTACCAAAATCAGAAGCTTGTAATCCGGCTTTGGCCATTCCTTTTTCTATACCGGATAATGCGAGTGCTTGACCTGCTCCCTTAATATCTCCTTTTTTAGCAAAATCATCAAGTAATGCAGCAATACCTTTATCATTATTGCTAACTTTGGCAATTTCTTTCGCAGCATCTTTAACTTCTCCACTAAAACTTGATGTTTTGAGTGACTTAGGCTATAATTAAATTAACAGTTTCTATCTATTAATTTTGTACAAGTTTTAGGAGGGAAGATTATGGCACTGATTACGTGTCCTGAATGTGGAAAAGAAGTTTCTGATAAAGCTACAGCATGTCCGAATTGCGGATATCCTATAAATACTGTAAGCAATAATAACGAATTCGAATCTACTATTAAAAAACATATTATGATTTTTGAAGGAAAACCATATGATATGTCTGAACTTGTGAATTATATGGCAATTCCTAATGATAGTCTGACATGGAGTGTCGAAAGCAAAATGCTTTCTAGGATTATACCACCATTAAAACGTGCAGGATATAATGAATTACTTGGATATATAGAAACCTATCATGATGTTCCTAAAGAATTTTTCCCAACAGGCGATCCATATAAATATAGATTAGAGAAACCTAAAGATTATGATCCAAATAATCCGTATTACTATTATTATGATGAAGACAAACCCGACTTTCTTAAGCCACCCGTTCCAAAATGTCCTAAATGCGGTTGTGAGAACATACAGGTAGTCCCGAAAAAATGGAGTTTCTTTACTGGAATATTTACAAACAAGACGGAGCGAGTATGTGCAAACTGTGGACATAAGTGGTAAAGCATATAATGAAAAAGAATCAAATAGAAAAGCATAATCATGAGTTACAAAGTACAAAACCAGATTATTCGTGTAAACGAATCAAATATAATAAGAATTGCGACAAAATTACATATTGGAGAAATAATTTAAAATATAAAGATTTTAAATATGATCCTATTTGTATGGCAAATATATATGAGGAAGAATACAATTATAAAGGACTTGTAGTATATATTTACATATATTATCCAAGCATAAAAAATAAATGTGGCATCAAAGAGATTGCAAATGGCTCATTTAGAGTATATGTAAATCCTGATGGTATAGATATTCATATTAGTTGTAATTGTAAAAAAATGAATATAACATATTCGGCAACAATGAAAAATGGTATTTATTATAAATATAAAATTTCAGGAACGACAGAATATCTATATTATGATGAAGGATATTATAATAGACACAAACCTAAAAAGTCCAAAAAAGCAAAGAAGTCAAAGAATAAATTAAATGAACATCACGCTCCATATTATCCAGAGCGTGCATATTCAAATAATAATTATTATTTTCCTAAAAAGGATATAAGTGTAACTCCCGAATATATCCAATGGAACGTAGCCCATCCATATAGCGGTGGACGCTGTACGCCAAAATAATAATAAACAGGAGCTGAATATGTACAATTATACTTTCGCCAATATCTTTTTACATTGTTACGAACGAAAAATCAATTTTTCAAAATTATTAGAACGAATCGCTTCTAAAAAGGAAAAAGAATATTTAGGACATGCTCCACATTTTATGAAAAGTATGTTTTTTAATCAAATTTGGAGTTTAGAAGCAGAATTAAATATTCTTTCAGAGGAATTAAAAGTATCAACCGAGTTACTGTTATTTCCTAAGAATTATCCTCAAAAAGTATTGGATTATATTAGTTTGGTTTTGGATTATGGTGATGGCACAGTTTCTTTTGATCCGGAAGATTTGAGTTTAAGTATACAGACGAGTTTTTTTGAAAATAACAATCCTATTTTTTTTAGTATAGTCAAATATTTAAATATGAATAATATGAAGTATGAATATCACATTAAAATCCAGATGATGCATTTATGCATGTCTCTTATGGGAGCCTGGATAGGAAATGGTATTGTCTTATACGACACAGAAATAGGAGAACATATTAAAGAAATCGATCAATATATAGATAGTGTTATTGATGAAATGGAAGTAGTAGATGCAGAAACCGGAGAACCAATAATAAACCCAGGCACTATACTCGATTTCAAAAATGTCATCATTAGATCATCTATCCGTAAATGTGCCAATGATAATCATAACACCTGTATAAGAAATGCTTTAATCTATATCCTTAACAGCACCACCTATGAGATTGTTCCAGAAACAGTTCCATTATTGTATTGTAAAGACTGTGATATTTATTACATGTACGAGGACCAATATAATACTCTCAGTAAAAAGGGTAAAATCTTGTGTCGTATATACAATCTCAATCAATGGCAGGATAATTATAACAGCAATGATTTTTTCAGTACGCTCAATATGGAATCAGTGTTTAAAATATGTGGTTATAATGTAAACTCTAATTCCAATATTCCGGATCAGGCTAGACACAACTTATTGTCTTTCCTTATTGACAGAAGGATTGTAAATTTGACTCAGACATTGAATTTCTTACATTGGCTAATCAGTACCAAGAAAGACATGCCACATATGCGAAATGCAGTTGAAAAGTGGAAAAATGATCTGAATTATATCAACAATAAGTATCAGAAAGATGTCAAAGCCGTAACAGTCAAATCAATCAGGAGATGAACAGATTTGTATCTGATTATAGTAATAAATCATAATATAAACATTTGAGTTTTAATATTATGGTTGGAGTTTTCTTTCGTGAAATAGTTTTATCATAAATGTAGTTTATTTTTTTCATAATTATAATCCTTTATAAGTGGGGTAAATATTGAGAGGTATTAATATGATTTCGGAATACTTAAGGTTACATGTAGAACTGCAATGGAAAAAATATAATAAAATTGTTTGTAACATACCAAAATTGAATAATATAATTCCTGTTTCTAAGGAATATTCATGGTGTCAGTTTATAGTTTATAGCCGATGATTTATATAATCAAAAATAT
>OHCT01000392.1_pt1 | contig 18978 bp, 18 predicted proteins | sample 1566871 | NCBI WGS metagenome assembly OHCT01 (sample SAMEA3879548, study PRJEB24766) | human gut metagenome | biome: human-associated habitat; feature: feces | place: USA | collected 1985/1987 | reverse complement strand
TAAAACTCTCCGCCTGGAAACGGATTATAGATTAAAAACAGATTTCAGGAGGAGACTTATGAATAAACAAAAGCGAACTACTGTAGATGAATTTAGTGTAGGAGGAACTTCCATAGGAAATTATGGCGTCAGCGAAAAGCGAACTACTGTAGATGAATTTAGTGCATACCTACAGAGTGCAGTAAGAAATACCACTATCAACTATATGAGTGATAAAAGTAAGATTAAGGAGCATGAGATTACTTTAGAAGATGATTTGGAAGTTACAGAGGAAAGAAGAATAGAGTGGAACGAAATGATGGAAGCAGACAATATTTTTTCGGGAAAGATTGATCCGGAAAAATTGTTTGCCCAGGTAACAGATAATAAACTTTTACAGATACTGAAAAGTTTTTCGGCATTACATATGAAGGTTCTCTGTTTGCGGATATTGTATGAAAAGACATTTGATGAAATAGGAATGGATATAGGAATATCTGGAAAAAAGGCTGAAAATACCTATTACAATGTAATTAAAAAAATCCGTAGAGAATTAGGAGAAGGAAATGATGCAGGAAAAAGAATTTGAAGAATTATTATGGAAAGCACGAAATAAAGATAAGAAAGCAGTATCTGAAATTATAGAAATGTACCGTCCGTTGTTATTAAAATATGCAAAAAGTAGTGGGAAATTTGACGAAGACTTATATCAGGAATTGGTATGTGCAGTTTTAAAAAGTATTATAAAATTTCCTATGAAAGCAGAAAAACACAATGATTTGCATATTGAATATTGATAAACACAATATATTGTGTTATGATGAATATGTAATTATTTATGATATCAGCATGGGCTGGCATCACAAAGGTATAGTCCTATTTTAAATAGGAGAAGAAATTTAGGATAGTGATATATCCACAAGAAAAAGAATGGCATTGATTGTTACTGGACAGTCAGTGCCTTTTTTACGTTGAAAAGGAGGAACAAGGATGGTAAAAAGCAAGAAAATCAAAAAAATGGTATGGACGCATGGTTGGGTAGTATTTCCGGTTGTTACGGGTAGACCACTGCATTATTATTGGAAAGGGGAAAAATTCCAAACAGAAGTAGTAAAAAAAATTATTGCTTTAGATGCAAATCATATTGTAGTAGAAGGAGAAGAAAAGACCTATTATATACAGTTTTTTGCAGATGAAGCAGAAAGTTTAAAAGCAGCAGCGTAGAAAAAGGGCAGGATCAAGAAGGGGATTAAAATTCTTGTTCCTGCTTTTTCAAAAGAATAAGAAGAGGTGAACAGAATGAGTTGGATATGTTTTCATATAGAAAATGAAAGATTATTAAAAACTGCGGTTTCAGAAGAAATAAAATCAGAGTGTGATAAACTTTTTAAGCAAAGGGGATACGAAGAAAGAGGAAGATGGATACCGGAGAAAGAAGTAATCTCATCTTATATTGTAGAGGGGGTATATTATGCTGCAGTTAGGACAACAGACCGATTTGGGAAAAGTTTTGTGCATGCAGCAATTTTTCCATTATGTCTTCAAAAAGAGAAGTATTATAATTTGTTATGCAATGAACAATATGAAGGAGATTTACCACAGGAGTGTCAGTGCCCGATGGAAATTTTATTATTGTTGAGTTCCACGGATTCTCCTCTTGCTCAAAAGTGGAGAAATAATTGTTGGAATTATCATAAGAAGGAACATTATCAGGAATATAAAACGAATGTGAGAAAACAGTCATCAGAACATAGAAAAAAGGAAAATTATAAAAGGGAGTCTAGGAGAAAGATAGCAACACGACCATGGTATAAAGCGGCAAATGCATAAGCAGATATAGAAGCCTAATTATTTATCTCAAAAGGAGTACACAGAGTCGGAGCAATAAAGATATGCTCTCGAATTTCTGGTACTCCTTTTTTGTGCCCTTTTAGGATTATAAGAAAGGCAGATACTATTACATACGGTTTCGTGGGAATTTTAAGAGGTATCTATTTGAGAAGAAAATACTTTGAGTTTAGAAATTAAAAGGTATATAATAGAATTGAATATTAACTGAAATTGAAAATCGAGTTTGAAGAAAGGAGAATGTGTAACATGTATGCGATAGAAAAAGAAATTAATAGTATTACGGAATATATTCAGTTTATTTATGAATATAAATCTAAACTAGGGTGTGAGTTGTGGTATCGAGGTCAAAGCAATAATCATTGGTTATTGGATCCATCGATTAATAGAAATAAAACAATGGATATTGAACCGTTAAAAAGTGATGAAGTAGCTTTATTAAGATATACTAATATTGTGGATATTACAGAAGAAATTAGGCTTTTAAAAAAGAAATTGCAAAAGCATGTTCCGACGAACTTTAATAATTTCCATTTTATGTTTTTAGGACAACATTATGGTTTAAAAACTCCTGCTTTGGATTGGTCTACGGATCCGTTGGTTGCACTATATTTTTCTCTTAAAGATTATGAAAAGACAAAAAACAGTTATCCAGTTGTTTTTATATTGAAACCTTGTCTTTTGAACTCATATTCCCATATAGTAAAACCAAATAAAGAGCCCATAGAATCTATAGACCAACCATTTGTAATTGATAAATTATCTAATGCTAAATTTAATAACTGGTTTTCCGATATGAATAATACGCCGTTTTCTCAAGTTCCGTTTGCGGTGAAAAGTGATTTTGATATTTCATATAGAATAACAAGACAATCTGGAGTGTTTACGTTACATGACACGCGTCAACCATTAAATTATCCATGGATACAAACCAAAATCAAAGGAGAGACTTTTGGGATAACATTAAAAATAAATCCTGAAGCAGTAGAAGATATCTGGAATCATTTGATAGCCTTGGATATAACGGAAGATACTTTATACGGAAAACCGCATAAAGAGTGGGATCAACTGTGTGAAAAAATAGTAAAGCAAACTCCTATCTTATAGTTTGCCATGGCTTTATCTATTTTTATAAGTGATACAAAAATAAGACGAGTTTTTTATAACATTGCGACCTCTCTGAAATTGACATCAGATTATTAAAGATTTACAATGATAGTGTAAAGTTTTGTGCATGTGAGTATTTACATGGAGGGCCGCAGAATGAAATAATCAGGAAAAAGAGCAATCAGAAATGATTGCTTTTTTTGTTGCCCTGAAATAAATAGGAAGGGAGGATGATGTTTGTTTCATAAAAAATTACAAGTATATAGTGTAGAAAAATTGAGGAAACCACAGTTTAAGATGACGACTGCCTGGATTCCTCAATTTATGTTTATGGGATTTTTCATGATTACCATGCTGGCGTGGTTTACACAGCCAGTATATGCTGCGGATATCTTTTCTATGGCGAAAAGTGCTATGCAGAAGGTGTATAACGATGTAGTAGGAATTGCTACTGTTGCTGCAGTCGTGTGTTCAGCAGTGTGTTTGTTTTTGATGAATTTTTCAAAAAGCGGAAAGACCGTTGATGAGTCAAGAACATGGTTGAAACGAATTGTCATTTGCTGGGCGGTACTAATGGTACTTGGAGCAATTGTAAACTACATGGAAGTTCTTGTTCCACAGCAGAACTTTACTGGTTAAAAAACAGAATATACCGGAGCCCTCCCGGGAAAAAGGAGGTTGATGAAATTAGTTGGGCTGGTTATTAGAATTATTGATTGAAGGTATTCGGGAAATTTGCTCACAGTTTTTAGTGGATATGATGGATCTTATTACCGGAATGTTTACAGATTTATTATCCTGTAATTTAAGCCTGTTTGAAGACTTATTCACGGTAGTGAAAGATTTGTATGAAAACGCCATTCTTCCTATGGGGATAGCAATCTTATTGTTGATTTTAGTATGGCAGTTATTTAAAACGATGTTTGGAAGAGGCGGTGTTGAAGCAGAAGATCCGGTGGAATTGGTATGCAGGAGTTTCTTGTGCTTTTTTATGCTGCTATTTGCCAGACCGGTAGCAAACTATATTTTGGAAGTGGCAGGTACGCCTTATCAATGGGTGGCAGGAACGGAGATTGAAGTGAAAAGTTTTTCTGATTTTGTGACCTCTTTGGATCAGGCGTCGGCAAGTCTTGGAATTGATGGACTGAGCATTTCTATTTTGCTGTTAATTATGCAGTTTGTGGTTGCATGGAATTATTTTAAAATGCTGTTCATTATTGCAGAACGCTATGTTTTGTTAGGCGTTTTTTCTTATACGGCACCTTTGGCATTTTCAACAGGTGGTTCCAAGGCAACAAATAACGTATTAGCATCTTGGAGCAAAATGTTTGGTGGGCAGGTTGTGTTGATCATTATGAATGCATGGTGCATGAAAGTGTTTTTGAGTGGCTATGGGAATTTAACCGCAAGCCATTATGGATTTACCAAGTTTTTTATTGCAACATTGTGCTTGATAGGATTTACAAAAGTTTACTTTAAAATGGATTCTTATATGGCTTCACTTGGAATTAATCTTGGAAGAATGTCAAATGGAATGGGGGCTTTAGGTTTGATGATGGCAGCCAGCCGATTATTCTCGTTTGGGCATAGTAGTCATAGTTCCTCTGAAAGAATGGATGGCACAGAGCATACAGGAACTGGAAGTGGGGAGGCAATGGGAACGGCTTCGGGTATGGGAGATGCAGCCGGACCGATTCCAATGAGTGCCGGAAATCCGATGGATGTGGAAGAAATGGGTGAGGATTACATGGAAGGAAGACAGCAGGAAGAAGGATACCCAGATAGTACAGGTGATAGTGCGACAGCAGATACGGCTTCCGAGAAAGAAAATATTCTAGCTGAAATGGGAATTACTCCAGAGCAAGAAGAAATGGAAAAACCAGAAGACCATGCGGAAAATTATGGTGTCGGAGCAGTCAGTGAACCGATAGGAAAAGAGTCAATAGAGGAAACTGAGGCTGCACAGGAACAAGGAAATATTTCGGATTCGCCAAATAATCCACTGCCAAATATCTCTGATTTAGAGGCTGAAACGACTGGAACTAATTATGCAGAAGGTATGCTGGAAACAGATGGTATTCCAGTAGAAACTGAAAATGAAGAAATATCCAATGCAGAGGGAGCTTTTGATTATCCGAGAGAAGAGGAACCGGCAGCTTCTGTTGGTATGGAGTTGGAACCGGGAAGCATCGGTGAAAGCGAAATGGATATGGAAGGTGTAACAAGTGGAAGTGCTGGAAGGGAATATTCTGCACAGGAAAGTTCAGGTGAAATGGAAACTGCAGGAGCCGGTATTTTAAATGAAATTGGAGAGAGTAGTGTCCCTACATCGAAAGGAAACTCTACGATTTCAGAATTTTCACAAGAAGCAGGACAGCATTTGACGGGAGAACCGATTGTTGGTGAGAATGAGTTTGGTCAAAACGTGGAGGGAAGGATTTCAGAAGCTCCGATTACAGAAGGCATGGAGGAGAGTCATGTGGCAGGAAGCAATATGCTGCTGGACGGACAGAATGTAAGAGAAAAAGCATTTCCTGATGAAGTAGAAAGAATTTCAAAATTGGAAGAAGAAATTCCAGATATTCCAAAGTCCCGACATGAATTGAGGCGGAGGTATGATAATCGCGAATACTAAGGAGGTGCAAAAATGGCAGAAGAAAGGCAGGATAGCTCACCACTTGACAGTACGGCAAACGCTGCAATGCAGACTGCAAAAACAGCAAAACAAGCAAAGCAGATTGCAGATGGTGTGAAAAGTGCAAAAAATGCAGCAAAAGGCGCTCAGGCTGCTTCTTCTATAGCCACAGCAAGCAGTGGAGGTGTTGCAGGAAGTACGATCGGAACAGCAGTTGCAGGACCTCTTGGAACAGTTATTGGTTTCGTGGTAACAAATAAAACATTCCAAAGAATTGTTGCAGGAGTTATGGCTGCAATGTTGCTGTTCGTATTTATTATTGTGAATTTTATTGGTATTCTTTTTTCCTATCTTGGATTTATGGATGCGAACTCTTTTGCAAATGAGGCTCAGTCAAAAGAACTTTCCGCAATAAGAAGCAGGATTGAACAAGTATTGGAAATAGAAGAGTATCATACAGAATTGCTATCTATTATTTCACAGGAGCATGAGAAAAAAATACAGGAGATACAGGCAGATTATGAAGCAAATTATAAAGAGCATAAACTGACAATCATAGATGAATATGAAACGAGATTAAAAGAGAACCTTCCTTATTATATAGGTGTTTTGCTAATGCAGAAGTGGGATAGTACCACCCGGAAATCGTTTCTTGGATATTCAGGCGGTTTCGATGCAAACTTAGATACTGATTTGAGTAGCCCATATGATGCCTTTTTTGAAGAAGCGGCAAATACCTATAATGTACCGGTAGCATTGCTGATCGCAATGGGAAAAGTAGAGTCCAATTTTAATCCTAATGCAGTATCTGGTGCAGGTGCAATTGGGATTATGCAGTTGATGCCGGGAACTGCGGCTTCTCTGGGGGTGACAAACCCTTATGATCCAAGACAAAATATCATGGGTGGAGCAAAATATGTGGCAGAACTTATGGGGATGTTTCAAGGACATGCCAATGCGTTGGAATTAGTGATTGCAGGGTATAATGCAGGACCGCAGGCGGTTATCAATGCGGGATACCAGATACCACCCTATACAGAAACTCAGAACCATGTAAAGAAAGTAATGGGGTATATTCAGGTATTGGAGCAGCCAGGGGGAACAGGAAGTTCGCCTGATGTGGAGGAAAGTCCTAAAGAATTGGAGAAAGCATATCAATTATTAAAAAATGCAGTAACAGAATATGTACCAGAATTTTTTTCATGGTCTGTAACAAATACTGGAGAACAGTCATCTGTAAAAACTGTTTATTATGTAGTAACAGAAGCCGGAAGGACAGAGATTACAAAAGAAACATATTTGGCTTTAAAGGAAAGTGGGCAGAATGTGCAGATGGAAGAAGAAGAAATGCAGGAGTCTACAGTGGAGTATACATTAGCCCTGTTATTGAATTCCCAAATATCTCCCGATGGAAATCAGTATGAATATAAATATGTGCTGGATCAGGGGACGTTCGAACTGGTTTTACGTGTTCTTCAGATTATGCAGGACGGAATTGATGCATTAAAAGAAGCGCTTTTTTCTTTGTTTTCATGGACTGATTTTGTGACGGGAGGAAACGCAGATGATTCGCTTACCGGGAATATCGATGTTACCGGAGATAAAATTCGCTATGACACAGTGGAAAATTGTGTGAAGGAAGTTACTTATTTTAACCAGACAGAAGAGCCATGGGCAAGTCTTCCTTATGGTACAAGCAATGTTGGAGCTGCAGGATGTGGGCCTACTTCACTGGCGATTGTAATTTCGACTTTCACTGGTCAAAACGTGACGCCAGAAATTACAAAAACTTTTGCAGAACAAAATGGGGAATATGTTCCCAACGTAGGTACTAGCCATTCTTTTGTGAAAAATGCAGCAACGCATTGGGGACTGACTTGTGAACGGGTTGGAAAAGACCGCATGGATTATGTCGTGGAGTCTCTAAAGGATGGGAAACTGGTTGTTGAGATCTGTGAAGCATATACGATTACCGGTGGAAGCAGCGGGCATTTTATTGTCCTTACTGGAGTAACAGCAGATGGACATATTACAATTGCAGATTGTGCAAGTAGAGAGAGAACTGGAAAACTTTATAGTGTAGAAACAATAAAAAGTTACGGAAGAGATTTGTCGGAAGGAGCCTTTTGGATTATTGGAAAGTAGGAATAAAATGAGAAAAAGAATTATTTTTGTGCTTACATGTACAATCTTTTGGTTTGTGTTTACTGTTCCGGTTCTGGCTGTGACGATAGAGGAGTTACCTGTCATTACGCGATGGGAAAGTGGTAAAGGTTATGACGAAGACGGAAATTGCTTGGCAGATACATGGGCATTTGATTCGGTGCATGAAGCCGGGAGATATGTCCTGTTTGGAAAAAACGGAGAAGTATTGCAAAAAGCAGAAGTCTGGGAAAAGAAAGAACAGGTAAGTGAAAACTTTACAGTAACAAATCAAAATACGGGAACGATAGCGATACGTGCAGAAGTTTTTGAGGATTTTGAAGGAACGGTAAAAGGGAGCGTAAAAGAAGAGAGTGGAATAGAATATCTGTTTGAATTATGTGCAGCAAATCAGTATAGCACCAATTTAGAGTTACCACCTGGAAATTATCAATTATGTACAGAAGCGATAGAGAAAGATTGTCGGTATAGGGTGCTATACGATGTAGCAGAAATTACGCTGAAAGAATCAGAACTGAAAGTGGAAAATCTTCGGGTGCTGGAAGAACGTGTCGGGACAATTACAGAGTCAGAAGTGCTGAAAATGCCTGACAATGACAATATGATGCAGACAGAGCAGATGAAAACAGAGAAAGTTTCAAAAGAAGTTTTAAAACGGATTGGGGAATTGGGTATTTTGGTCGTGCTTATTTCCCTTGCAGGTTATCTGCTTATACGGAAGAAAAAGCAAACATATACATAGGAGGCAGGAAATGTCAGAAAGAGAAAAAGTAGATACTTATACCATACCGCCTAATTTTGCAGAATCAGGAAAATGGTTTTCTGGACGAGTAAGTGCGGGAAATGTAGTTGAAGCGGCAGTTATGTCGCTTATTTTATTGAAAATTTTACTGCAAATACCAGTGGAGGGAAAAGCAAAAATTTATTTGGGAATTATTTTTATTCTTCCAGTTGCTATTTTTGCAGTGATTGGTGTGCAGGGAGAGCGTTTGACTTCTTATTTGTTTCATATCTTATGTTTTCTGAAAAATAGGAGAGTGCTTACAACACCAAGCGGAAGATACCAGTTAGAGAGAAAGCGGCGCATAGAAAGAAGAGAACATAAACGCCGTAAGAGAGGAGGAAATAATCATCAGTCAGGAAATAAAGGAACTGGAAGAACGGTTAAAAGAGGCAAAAAAGGAAGAAAAGCGTCAGCAAAAAGAGCAGAAAATACTGGAGTTGGAGCAGAAAAAAGCTGAGAGAAAGCAGTTGTTGGAAGAAAGCCGAATACGAAAACAGCAGAGGAAAGAAGAACACAGGTTGCAAAAACAGCTCAGTCAGACAAACGAACAGAAAAAAATAGTAAGACACAGTACCCCGGAAGAGTCAGGAGAAAAGAAAAAAGCAGACGAAGAAGAAAAACAAGATTTTCTGCCAGTTACATGGGCATCCTCTTATCTGCCAATTCAGAAAATTAAAGATGGAATTATTTATACAACAGATCACCGGTATGTGAAAATAGTAGAAGTGCTACCGATTAATTTTTTGCTTCGGTCACCAAATGAACAGAGAAATGTTGTATTTTCTTTTTTGAGCTATTTGAAAATTGCACCGGTTAAAATGCAGTTTAAAGTAATCTCTAAAAAAGCAGATATTTCAGAGTATCTGGAAAAAATACAGCAGGAGATTGAAGCAGAAGAAGATGAGCAATGTAGAGTTCTTCAAGAGGATTATGCGCGGCTGATCCGCTCTATTGGTACAAAAGAAGCAGTTACAAGGCGTTTTTTCCTGATCTTTGAATTTCAATCTTATGATGGAAATCGGAAGCCCAAGGAGAAAGAAGTCTATCAGTATATGAGGACAACCGTGCAGACAGCTAAGAAATATTTAGCATTATGTGGAAACGTAGTCCTGGAACATGAAAATGAGTCACGTTTTTGTGTAGAGTTATTTTATCAGTTGCTGAACCGCAGAACAAGTGTGACCATACCTTTTTCAGAACGGATTAAATTGGTTACGCAGTGGTATCAGGAGGAAAACGGGAAAGAAAGTCTTCCGTATATTCCGGTAACCGAATTGTTTGCCCCGAAAACATTGGATTTTAAGCATAGGAACTGTGTGGTTTTTGACGGGGTATACCATACTTATTTATATATCCCTTCCGGAAAATATCGCATGAGGGTTCCGGCTGGTTGGATTTCCCTGATTATCAATGCAGGGGAAGGGATTGATGTTGATATTTTTTTCTTTAAACAGGATAAAGGGAAAAGTATGGAACGAATTGGACGTAGGATACGTTTGAACCGGTCAAGATTAAAAGAAACTTATGATACCAATAGTGATTTTGATGATTTATCCGAATCCATACGTGCTGGTTTTTATCTGAAAAGAGGACTCAGTGGAAATGAAGAATTATATTATATGTCTATGTTGATTACCATTACCGGTTATACAGAAAAAGAAGTAGAGTGGCGTGCAAGGGAAATGGCGAAGCTGCTAAATTCACAAGACATAGGGACTGCCAAATGCACATTTTCTGAAGAAACAGCATTTTTATCTTCGCTTCCTCTTTTAAACTTGGATAAGAACTTGTATCAAAAATCAAAAAGAAATGTTCTAACTTCCGGGGTTGCGGCGTGCTACCCATTTGTAAGTTATGAAATGTCCGATCGTGATGGAATATTGATGGGAGTGAATAAAGCCAACAATTCTCTTGTCATCGTTGACATTTTTAATAGTGAGATTTACAAAAATGCCAATATTGCGATTCTGGGAACCAGTGGTGCAGGGAAAACCTTTTGTTTGCAGCTTATGGCTCTTCGAATGCGTAGAAAAAATATTCAGGTATTTATCATTGCGCCGGAAAAAGGGCATGAACTGGCAAGGGCATGCAAAAATATAGGCGGAGCCTATTTGAAGATTGCACCGGGTTCCCAATATGGTATCAATATCATGGAGATACGGCCAAGTGATCAAAGCGCCAGAGTAATTTTAGACGGACAGGCTTCAGAGCGTTCGGAGCTTGCCATGAAGATTCAGAGTTTGCATATTTTCTTTACCATTTTAATACCGGATATTACCCATGAAGAACGTCAGCTTTTAGATGAAGCGTTTATCATTACCTATCAGAAGAAAGGGATTACTCATGATAATGCAAGTTTGTGGGATCAGGATCACCCAGGAAAGTATAAAGAAATGCCAATTTTAGGAGATCTTTATCAGGTCCTTTTGAAGAAAGAAGACACCAGGCGTATGGCAAATATTTTAAACCGACTAGTCAATGGTTCATCTTCTAACTTCAATCATCAGACAAATATAGATTCTGATAATAAATATATGATACTGGATATTTCAGAAATGCAGAGCGATCTGGGACTTGCTACCTTTACAGCCTTGGACTTTGTATGGTCAAAAGCAAAAGAAGACCGTACAAAAGAAAAGGCTATTTTTATTGATGAATGTTGGGCGCTTTTATCTACGAATGAATTGACGGCAAATTATATTCTTGAAATTTTCAAGACCATACGTGGGTATGGAGGGGCTGCGGTATGTGCCAGTCAGGATTTAGAAGATTTCTTTTCTTTAAAAGGTGGAAAGTATGGCAAGGGTGTTTTAAATAACACAAAGACAAAGATTATTTTGAATTTGGAACATAAGGAAGCAGAGGTCGTTAAAAAGGAATTGGATTTATCAGAAGCAGAGATGCTTGCCATTACCAGATTTGAAAGAGGAAATGCTTTGATTTCTACCAATAATAACAATTTGTTAGTAGAGTTTAAGGCGAGCCGATTAGAAAAGGATTTAATTACCACAGACCGTAAGGACTTAAAAGAACTCAAGGAGCGGCTGGAAAAATACGGGGAAACAGCCTATGAGAAAGGGGGCATGGCAAAATGATTGTAAAAGTATAGTAACTATCAAATGCGTATAAATTACGCAATCAGAAAAGTTATTTAATGGAATACGCAATTTATACGCAATCCTAAATGGAAAGGAGAAAAACTTTGGAATATGTAACAAATCAAAAACAGGTAGAACGTCAGATACTGGAACTTGTCAAAACCTATAATGTCTTATATAAAAGACAGATTTATGCTTTTTTTGCAGTCGATGGAAAGGAAAAGTTTGTAGGAAAAGCGTTGCATGCATTATTAAAAGAACGTTTGATTTATATGAATGAAGTCACGAAAACAGTATCCCAGCATGAAGATGACTATCAATTGCGGGAAAAAGGTACGTTAAAGGCATTCTGGGTTCTTCTTTCTTTGATGGAACAAAAGAAAATCGAACGGCATTTTCTGGCAGAAAAGGAAGAGTATCCTGTCCGTATTGTGTTTGTGGGAGATGCAGAAATTTACGATATTCTTTATATTTCGGAAGCAGAGATCCAATTGGTAAATCAACTGTTTTCTAGACAGAATACAGATGGATGCGGACATGTTGTTATTGTGGAACATCCGGAAGAAATCCCACAAATAGAAATTCCAAATGTAATCGGTTTTTGCACGGTACAAGAAGAGAAAGGAGGGGTGGAATATTATAGGAGGGAATAGCGAAAAAGAAGGAATACAGAGGTTAAAAGAACAACTGGACGCAGGGCAGAAAACAGCAGGTCATGTGGAGGCTATGCTTGCAGAAGCACGGAATTTGCTGCAAGTCTATGCCAGAAAATGTGTCAATATTCATTTTGAAAATTTAAACGATATGGTTCTGGAAGCGGCTAAAAGTTCAGAAATTCTGACAGAAAAGATGCGAAATCTTGTCCTTCAGATGACACTTGATAAAAGAAAATATGAGCAGTATCAATCGGATCTGGTATTGATACATGGAATTGAGATTGCATATGAGGAGAATATTTTAAGCATTTCTTTGCCGGCATTGATACCGCATCGGAAAACAGAATATACAAACTATATTTATAAGCCGTTGTATACTGCCTTTCAACACTGGTGTATGGAGCGGGCAGAACAGAATAAGGAGATACCGGAATACAGAACATGTACCGTCTGTTTTTCCCATATTTACGACTGCAAACGTCCAATATATAGGGTACGGGATCATGACAATATTGAGGAAAAACATGTGCTGGATGTGATATCTAATTTCTTCCTGACCTCTGATAGTGGGTGTTATACAAATGTGTATCACGAAATAAGATTGGAAGATGTAGAACGTACCATGATTTACTTGCTGTCACCGGAAAAATTTCCGTTATGGCTCTATGAAAAACAGCAAAATTTGGTATCGAAAAATTGACAGGAAACAGATACGGCTTTTTCGATAGAGAAATAGAGGCATTTTCTCTGTAAATTACAGCGTTAAGAGGGAAAAAGGAAAGGAGGAAAGTACCCAGGTATGAGAAGGATAGGGTATAAAGATGGATAGAGGAGATAACGTGAAGAAAAAAGAAAAAAAGAGCGACCTACTCTTGAAGATGGTTGCGATTTCAGGAGAAATGCCGGCAAATCTGCCAGAGAAAATTGTGGGTTCTAAATCCTATGCAGCCAGTCTGATTACGGATTTAAAGAAGAGAGGTTATCTTCTTTTGCGATATAGAGATGGTGTGCGCGGATATGTTCTGGGGAAAAGAGGGAAAAATTATCTTTTGCAGCATTATTATCAGGATGTAGAGCGCTATTTTACAGGGGCAAGCGAAACAAATCATGTGAAATCAGAACGGGAAAAACGACTCAGGCTGCATCGTATGAGCCAGACATGGACTTATTTTTTTAGTTGTGGGAACCTGATTTTTGCAACAGAGAAACCAAAGATTTTTACACAGGAATGTTACGTACAAACTTCTTTGGGAACCTATTATGGAAGCCAGGAATTAAAACAGAGTTCAGATCAGGTGAAAGGTTCCAGAGCATGTGGGCTTTACATAAAAAGCGGGGAAGTCTTTGTTGTTTATAACAGTATGGGGAATCTTATGAAATGGTCAAAGAAGATGGAAATAGCCATGCGGTGCTGGGTGGAACGAAATTTGCTAAGGGTAGGACTTGCATGGGAAGGGAAAGCGATTTTCTTTGGGGAAACCATGGAAGTATTGGAAAAGATACTTCTCAGTGCAGGCGGCATGAAACAGGAATTGTTTCAAGTGGATGATGTATATGAGCAGTATTATTTTGTTCCGGAAAACCGGGAAGATGCGGAATTGCAAATGGAATTATTTGCAGACCGGAAGAAAAATGCTCTCTTTTTGTCCTTTTTAGAGAATATGCTAGACGAAGTAGAGCGGAATGAATTTCCAATTTACGCAGGGATAAAGAATGGAAATCCTGTTTATTTTGTATATGAGTTGGAACTGAGAAAATTGCAAATGACAAAACAAGATGCGGAAAGGCATGGAAGAGGGATTGTGGTATGCTTTGACTATCAGCGGAGAGTATTACAGGCTTATTATGGAAAGGAGGTGGAGATCATGGTGCTAGATTGTGAAAAAGTAAAGCAGTATTTATTCTCTATTAAGGAATAGTATGGTTTCTATGAAGCACTATAGGAGGTGACGGAGACCATGCAGGATCAATTTCGAACCGGAAGTGTGACAGTGGATAAAATGAGCCGCTTACACATTTCAGGAAATATCATACCGGTTACCTGGTATAAGACTATTCGGAAATCAACAGGGAAACCAAACCTAAATGCAATCATCATTTTGGCAGATATCGTATATTGGTATCGCCCGACGGAAGTACGTGATGAAATGACAGGAGAACTTATAGGACTGAAGAAGAAATTTCGTGCAGATCTTTTACAAAGAAGTTATCAGCAGATTGCGGATCAGTTTGGTATTACAAAAAGAGATGCAACAAACGCAGTTGTAGAACTGGAAAAATTAAAAGTGGTACGGCGTGTTTTTCGTACTCTCCATGTAAATGGGCAACAAGTGCCGAATGTATTATTTTTAGATTTGGATGTAGAGATACTAGAATCACTTACCTATCCAGAACAAGAACAGAAGTATCACTTAAATAAGGGATACCCCTCCCCAAAAAAAGAGAGAGGTCTTGCGGATATGGGGGACAGGAAGTCACCGTTTATAGAGAGAACTGTAACGGATATAGGTGATACAAATACAGAGAATACTGACATAAACTTTGATACAGAAAATTCTTATCTGGTTCAAATCGAAAAGGAAGTTAAGGAACAGATTTTGTATGAGGTATTAAAGCATGATAATCCTTACAACATGCAGATTGACGAACTGGTAGGTATTCTGGTAGATGTGAAAACCTGTTCGGCAAAGACCATTCGTGTAAATCGGGAAGATAAACCATCAGAGATTGTAAAAGCACAATTTCAGAAAATCAGCATGGAGCATATTCAGTTTGTTTTAAATTGTATGGAGGAGAATACAACAAAAGTTACGAATATGCGTGCTATGCTGATCACTGCTCTTTATAATTCTGTAAATACGATTTCCAGTTATTATAGCAGTCTTTATAACTACCATAGGACATATGGTATAGCAGAAAAAGAAGAGGAGGAATAGGACGAAAGAGAAAAAAGAGAAGGAAAACAGATATAAAAAAATTGGTTTTGGTATTCTTTTGGTTACCTTGGTTTTTTATTTTGGTGGTTTTTTGGAAAGACTTTCTCATTCGATGGTTGTACTAAATCCTTTTGTGTGTATTTGGAAAGGCATTACCACAGCAACAGGGCTTCAAAGCTCCGTAGTAGCGTTTTTTGGTATGCTACTTTTGGGGATACTCATTATTTGGAGGGGAAAGGAAAAAGATATTTCAGAAACAGATGAACGGAATTTTGATTATTCAGTAAAAGGAACTTATGGTACAGCCGGATACATGAAACCGGAAGAACAAAAAGAAATTTTAAACGCAGACCAGAACTTACAAGATGTTCTAGGCATTATTTTTGGAAAGGATTTAGAAAGCGGAGAATATATAAGTCTTCCGGTGGATTCCCGGCTGAACAGAAATCTGGCAGTCTGCGGAAGTCAGGGAAGTATGAAGTCAAGGGCATTTGCAAGAAATATGGCACTGCAGTGTGTGCGGCGTGGAGAGTCCATGTATCTTACCGATCCCAAATCAGAGTTGTATGAAGATTTGGCAGGCTATCTGAGGGAGGAAGGGTATGTTGTAAAACAACTAAACCTGATTGACCTTGTCAATAGTGATGCTTGGGATTGCCTTGCCGAGATTGATGACGGAAGCCTGATTGATGTGTTTGTTGATGTGGTGATCCGCAATACAACAGACAAATTCGACCATTTTTATGACAATGTAGAAATGGATTTGCTAAAAGCATTATGCTTGTATGTATATGAAGAATATCCACCCAGTAAAAAGACCTTTCCGGAAGCCTATAAACTGTTGCTGAATAAATCGGTAGAGATGCTGGATGCTATTTTTGAACGCTTGCCAACTACACATCCGGCGAGAGGACCGTATCAGCTTTTTTCAAAGGCAGAAAAGGTAAAAGGAAATGCAGTCTTGGGGCTTGGAACCCGTTTGCAGATTATGCAGAATAAACTGGTACAGCAGATAACCAGTCATGCAGATTTTGACCTGACGCTTCCCGGAAAACAAAAATGTGCTTATTTTTGTATTACCTCAGATCAGGACTCTACTTATGATGTTTTGGCAACATTGTTTACCTCGTTCCTTAGTATTAAACTGGTGCGTCTGGCTGACAGAATGGAAGACCGGAAACTTCCAGTTCCGATGTGCTTTATCTTAGATGAATTTCCAAATATTGGAGTCATTCCTGACTTTAAAAAGAAACTAGCAACTGCACGAAGCAGGGGGATTGGTATGAGCATTATCTTCCAAAATATTCCACAGATGATGAACCGTTATCCAGACGGACAGTGGGAAGAAATCCTTGGTGGCTGTGATATGTCTTTGTTTCTAGGCTGTAATGACATGACGACGGCGACTTATTATAGTTCCCGTTCCGGGGAGATTACGGTTTCCGTTGCATCTATGCGAAAAAGCTATTATACTATACGCATGACGGATTATGTACCGGAATATTCAGAAACTTCTTCCGTAGGAAAAAGAATGTTGCTGCTTCCAGATGAAGTGCTGCGTTTTCCAATTGATCAGATGCTTTTGATTATCCGGGGACAGAAAGTATTAAAACTTCGGAAAATGGATTATACGGAACATCCCGATGCAAAGCATTTGAAACTGGAAAAAACAAATGAGCATATTCCAAACTGGTACCGGGAGATGGAAGCAGAAAAAAATCAGTTTCAGATATTGGAAAAGGAGATGGAAGATACAGAATGTTTTGAAAGAGAGCTGGCAGAGGAAAGAAGTAAGGAGCAGAAACCAGAACCTTTGACATTACAAGACGAGCCGGTAAAAAAGCCTGTTGGGAAAAAAGAAAAACAAAACAGTCAGGCGACGGTATATAAAGTAGAGGATTTGTTTCAAAAGAATGCAGACGGAGGTGAAAGTTAGAACTGTATGAATATGGAGGAAAACGCATTGGTAAAATACACGTTTTTAAAGCTGCTGTTGAAAGAATTTGATCTTCATATTAAGGAATCAGAAGAAGAAAAAATTGCACTGGCAAAACAATGTGTAGAGATTTATGACACACCGGAAGAATTTTATGAAAAAACAAACTGGGATAAGGATAATCCGGAACAAAGCAGTTTTCAGTATTTAGAAGAGAACAAAATCTGCCGGAGAATTCAGGGCAAAATATGGTATTTTTCTCGTATCCGGTGGGAAGAAGGCTTAAAAAAGCTGAAAAATTGAAATGCGATGATAAGGTTAGGAAATTGCGATAACATTGCAACACTATCGGAATTGACAGGCAAAAAGGAATGTTTTATGATGATAGTGTAAAGAATCAGGCACATCAAAGCAGCCAAAAGGCTGTTTTTTTGTGCTTTTTTTGATGAAGAAAAGGAGGCTATATATGGCAGAAACAAAGACAACAATTACAGAAGAGGCAAAAAATGAAATTCCAAGAGCAGTTACACAAAATTCAATCCTGACAATTGAAGTAGATGCTGCTATTGAAAGTACTCAGGAAAAAGAAGAAGCGAAATGGCATCAACTGCTCAATGCGCAGAGAACCCGGAAGATACTGACTGGCCCGTTAAGCGGTATTGAAAAACTGGAGAGCGGCTGGACTGTAGCAGTTACCTATTTCAATGGCTATCGAATTTTAATCCCTATGTCTGAAATGATGATTAATTTAAAGGGCGATGGAAGGGAGAATGCAGATACTCTAAACCGTCAAGTAAGGATCGCCAATAATATGCTTGGGGCAGATATTGATTTTATCATTAAGGATTTAGATGAGGCGTCCAGAAGTGTAGTGGCATCTCGAAAAGATGCCATGATGCGGAAACGCCAGATTTTTTATTTTGCAGAAAATGAAGAGGAGCAGCCAATGGTTTATCCGGGAAGGATTGTGGAAGCCAGAGTGATTGCGGTAGCGCCAAAAGCGGTCCGTCTGGAAGTATTTGGTGTAGAATGTTCTGTACGTGCAAGAGATATGGCTTGGGAGTGGATGCCAGATGCAACGGAGAAATTTCAGGTAGGAGATCTGGTACTTGTCTGTGTGAATAAAATAGAAATGCCAGATGCCGAGAGTATGACTGTATCGGTAGATGCAAAAGGAGCAACAGAAAATACCAATAAGGATAATTTAAAGAAATGTCATCGTCAGGGAAAATATTCAGGGATTGTGGTTGATGTTTATAAGGGGACATATTTTATCCGCTTAGATCTTGGAGTAAATGCCATTGCCCATGAATGCAATATGGCTTCTCTTCCGGGGAAACGGGATAAAATTGGATTTGTTGTGACAAGAATTAATGAAACATCTGAGGTGGCAGAAGGCATTATTACAAGGTTAATAAAAAAATACTCCTAAAAAATGAAAAAATTTTTGAAAACCTATTGAACCAGGAAAACCAGATTTTTTATAATGCATGATATAGACGAAAACAGAAAGGGGAAATTCGATGAAGAAAAAGAAAAATAGAAAGCAACTTTCAGAAGTAATCTGTCCATATTGTGGGAAAAAGGCAGTTTTAAGGCCGGCTTCCTATCTATATGGGGAAAAAAGAATTTTTACCCCAGAAACAATGTTTTATGTGTGCAGTGGCTATCCGGAGTGTAATGCTTATGTTTCAGCAAACCAGAAAAATAACAGACCGCTTGGGACTATGGCAGATGGGGAACTTCGAAACCTTCGGATACAGGCACACCGTGCATTAAGGGAAATTTGGACACAGGGATATATGACAAAAAACAGTACGTATCATTGGCTAAGTG
>OHCT01000377.1_pt1 | contig 19583 bp, 19 predicted proteins | sample 1566871 | NCBI WGS metagenome assembly OHCT01 (sample SAMEA3879548, study PRJEB24766) | human gut metagenome | biome: human-associated habitat; feature: feces | place: USA | collected 1985/1987 | reverse complement strand
CCTGCTACGGCACCACCCATGCGGACTATTTTTACGGTGAGATTCCCTGCGCCAGAAACCTGACGGCAGAGGAAATCGAGGAAGGCTACGAGATGAATACTGGAAGGGTCATCATTGAGACCTTCCAGGGCAAGAACCCGGTTTACATTCCGGCTGTGCTTTGTAAAAACCATGGCCCCTTTACATGGGGGAAGGACGCGGCTGAGGCAGTGCACAATGCCGTTGTGCTGGAGGAGATTGCCAGGATGAATTTCATGACGGAACTCATCAATCCCCAGGCAGGACCAGCTCCCCAGTGTATGCAGGATAAGCATTTCATGCGCAAGCATGGGCCCAATGCTTATTATGGACAGGGGAAATAAATGCATCAGAAGTATATGAAATAGTAAGAAGGCCTTCAGGGCAGTCCTGTGTTTTTGGATTTGCCCTAGGGGCTTTTTTGGTTTTGTATTTTGTCTGTTAAAATGACACGTACCATGGTACAATGTTGATATGTTTTTATAATGAGAAGTCCGATGGCAGGCTTTTTAAGTTTGTTTTGTGGGATCGTATTCTGCGAATGAAGAAAAAGCGTTTTTGCCCATGATTAATCAATTATTTTTAGAAAATAGAAACAGGAGTTGATGGGATGGTTTATCTTTTTGTTGACGCAAATATATACATAGGTTCAGGGTATGTGTTTAATAATGATTTTTTTTCAGCGGTTGAGAAATATTCTTTGGATGGTGAAGTAAAGCTTCTTACATGCAGCATATGCTCAAATGAAGTTAAAATGCATATTAAAGCTGATGTTGAAGAGATTATAAGAGAAGTAAATAAAAAAATCAAGAAAGGTATTTTTTTTGCACTTAAATCTGATACAAGATATAAGGATAGTTATATTAGGGTAGATGAAGTACAGGCCATCCAATCACTTACATCTGGATTTGAAAATTATCTGAGCAGGGTAGAGGCGGAAGTATTTCCTATTGAGGGTATTGGTATTGAGGAACTCATGGAAGACTATTATCATATGAACCCTCCATTTGAGCCTAAGAAACCAAAAGAGTTTAAAGATGCTATAATGATAAAAGCTCTAAAAAACTATCAGAAATATATTGGAGAGGAAATACATATATTATCTGATGATGAAGGATTCAGAACCTCTTTTTTAAATGACAAATCATTTATAGTATACCAATACCATAAAAAGTTTTTACAGTTCCTATCTCGCAGGAAAGAAGTGTGCTATGCTTTTGAAAAATATTGCCAAGACGAAAGAAATGGCGATATAACCAGAATCATATGCGAATATATTCAGGATTGTGAATTCTGCAATTATGATGAGCCTGAATTCGAGCTTCTTGACACCATTGAAATAGATGATATACAAACAGAGTTTTTATATTGTGAAATCGTTGATAAGGAAAATGTCAAAATACATGTCTCAGCTGACATCGACATAAAAATAAATGCAAGATATCTTGACGAAGAAAATTCTTGTTATGACCATGAAGAAAAAGAGTATATCTATCGTTCGTATTTAGATGTAGTTGAACGGCATGGTATTCAAATGGAGATTGTTTTAAATGGAGAATACACAATGGATGAATCGGACGAAGAGGATATTATTGAGAAATATGGCTGTAATGTGTATTCGGCAGATACAGAAGCGTTTGATTTGCCTATAGAGCTGAACGAATTGACATTGTATGATTTGATTAGCTGTAACGAATATGTACCAGCCAAAGACAGCGCGTGGTTTAAGGAAAATTCCGTATACTGCGATGAGTGTGGAAAGAGAATAGGATTCAGCGGTGTTGAATGTTATTTTACCTGTAATGATGCTCCGCTCTGCGATGAATGCATGGTGGACAATGAACATGGGTTTGTATGCCCAAATTGTTCCAAAAAGTATCCGGAGTTTATGCGTGGAAATTCAGGCATGTTTTGTATAGATTGTGAGCAGGATTTAGATATATAGGAATGGATTCCGAAAAAGTAAGTGAGATAAATGGGCATGGCTGCTGCCGGAGGATAAGGAAGATGGATTTTTATAAACGGGTGGGAATTACGGTGAGGACAGTGCCGGAAGGAAGGGTAGCTACCTATGGTCAAATCGCCCTGCTCTGCGGAAAACCGAAAAACGCAAGGCAGGTGGGTTATGCGCTGAACCGCGGTCTGGCCGGAGAAGTTCCGGCCCACCGTGTGGTCAACAGCCAGGGATATCTGACCGGCGCAGCGTCCTTTGAACATCCGGACCTGCAGAGAATGCTTTTGGAGGAGGAAGAGGTCCTGGTATCGGCGGAGGGACGCGTGGACATGAAACGGGATGGCTGGAAGAATACGCTGGAGGACGCCCTCAGGCTGAAGGAGATATTTGAGCGGGAGGGGATATGAATTCCGGAGGATGGATGATATATGGCGGAGAGAAAACATGTGACAGCGTAACGTTGACAATGAAAGAGCAGCAGAGGAGGCAGCGGAAAAAACCATGGAACAGCAGTTTGCAGGATGGAGAAAGAAGTTTTTTGTAATTTGGACCGGCCAGGGCATATCGACCCTGACCAGCTCCATTGTACAAATGGCAATCATATGGTATATAACCGGAAAGACAAAGTCAGCGGCCGTTCTTTCCTTTGCAACGCTGGCCGGGTTCCTGCCCCAGGCCGTACTGGGGATGTTCATCGGCGTGCTGATTGACCAGTACGACAGGAAGAAAATCATGATTTGCTCGGATCTGGTGATGTCCTCAGCCTGTGTGGCACTGGCTGTTTCAGGTATCTGGGGGGACATTCCGATCTGGCTGATTTTTATTGTATTATTCATCCGAAGCATTGGCAATGCGTTTTATGCCCCGTCCCTTCAGGCTATTATGCCGTCCATCTTACCAAAGGACCAGCTGACAAAATACGCCGGTTATTCACAGAGCTTTGAATCTGCGTCCATGATAGCCAGTCCTGCCATTGCGGCTGTATTGTACAGTATGTTTCCGCTGAAAGCCATTCTAATGCTGGATGTGTTGGGAGCGTTTTTTGCAGTGGGAACCCTGGCGGCAGTGGATATACCGGGAATTTTCAGGGAAGATAAGGAAAAAACGAATCTTCTGGCAGAGGTCAAGGAGGGGTACAACGTTATGCGCAGTGTACCCGGAATGCGGGAGCTGCTGGTGATTGGCGCATTATATGCAGTCATATATTTTCCCATAGGGACCCTGTATCCTCTGATTACCATGTCTTATTTTAACGGCAGTGTCAGGGAATCGGGGCTGGTGGAGACTGTTTTTGCAGCTGGTACCCTGGTTGGCTCTGTTTCCCTGGGTATATGGGGCGGACGGATAGACAAGATAAAGGCAATCGCCGGGTCCATAGGTATATATGGAGCCGGTACCCTGATAACCGGCCTGCTGCCTCCACAAGGATTTTATATCTTTGCCTTCCTGTCATTTTTCATGGGAATCTCTGTCCCCTTTTATTTTGGGGTACAGACATCCATTTATCAGATCAAAATTCAGGGGGAATACCTGGGCAGGGCGCTGTCATTGTCCGGCAGTATCAGCATGGCGGCAATGCCGCTGGGGCTTGTTCTGTCAGGAGCCCTGGCCGGTCCGCTGGGAATCGAGAACTGGTTTCTGATATCCGGCGGGGCAACACTGGGGATAGCGGTGTTTGCCTTAACTCTTCCTGCTTTGCGGCACTGTATGGACGGATGATTCCGGCAAAGTATGTCTCAGGGAGGCAATCCATGATTCAATTGCCTGGGCCAGGATGAACTGCTGCTGCAGCACTGCCATACCTGTCTCAGGAATCTCCGGCAAATGTTCTTTCAGCGAGATATTTTCTTCCAGGTATGTTTTTAAAATGTTCACGTTCTGTTCAATCCTGTCCAGACAATCTGCCTGATTGTCCGGGGACAGGCTTGGCAGATTTACAATGACGGAGTTAAAATCCAGAAAGATGTGGATTGGTTTGGACGCAATTTCCAACATCAGGCCTTCAAATGCCTGTTCACCGGCTTCTGTCAGGGAATAGACTGCCTTTTCCGGCATTTTTCCTTCTTTTATCATATTGCTCTTAATATATCCCTTTTCTTCCAGCTGGATTACTTTTTTGTAGATGGATGGGGTGCTGATTTTGACCCACTTTGAAATGTTCCTGTATTCTACCAGCTTCTGGATATCATAGGCGCTCAGGGATTCCTTTTTTAAAATACCCAGTACAATTAAATCTATGGTTGCCATGGCGACCTCCTTTTTTCTCTTGACAAGTACTATAAATTATAGTATCATGTGCCCTATAGCCATTTTACTATAATTTATAGTACTATATTTTACAAGTTGTGTCAAGTGAAAGGAGAGTACAAGATGAAAGGACGTAATAAGAAAATGGAGCTGCTGGGAAACGCGCCCATACCAAAGGCACTGTTAGCCATGGGGCTGCCCACCATGATTGGAATGATGATTAATGCGCTGTATAACCTGGTGGATGCTTATTTTGTGGGAGGTCTGGGGACAAGTCAGATGGGGGCGATTTCCGTTGCGTTTCCCCTGGGGCAGGTCGTGGTAGGATTGGGCTTACTCTTTGGAAACGGCGGGGCATCCTATATATCCAGACTGTTAGGCCGCGGGGACAGGGAGACTGCGAATAGGGCGGCAAGCACGGCCCTGTACAGCAGTATTTTTGTGGGAGCGGCGGTCATCCTTTGCGCGGTCATTTTTTTGAAGCCCCTGTTAAAGTGTCTGGGAGCAACGGACAGTATACTTCCCTATGCTGTTACATACGCGGGTATTTATGTGGTGTCATCCATATTCAATGTGTTTAACGTCACCATGAATAATATTGTGACCAGCGAGGGCGCAGCCAGGACCACCATGTGCGTTCTGCTGACAGGCGCTGCGCTTAATATGGTCCTGGATCCTGTTTTTATCTATGTCCTGAAGCTGGGAGTGGCCGGAGCAGCCATTGCCACGGCTATTTCACAGGCAGTTTCCACCCTGGTCTATCTGTATTATGTTATCAGCGGAAGGAGCATGTTCTGCTTTCGTTTCAGGAACTGCTGTTTTTCCAATGAAATTATGTCTGAGATACTGAAAATAGGGATTCCCACTCTGGCCTTCCAGCTGCTGACCAGCCTCTCCATCACCATGATTAATATGCAGGCAAAGCCGTATGGGGACTCTGTGATTGCCGGGATGGGAGCTGTCACAAGAATGATTTCCCTGGGAAGCCTGATGGTATTTGGATTCATTAAAGGATTTCAGCCCATTGCCGGTTATAATTACGGGGCAGGGAACTATGAGCGCCTTCATGAGGCAATCAGGATATCGGTGGTGTGGTCCACCCTGTTCTGCGCGGTATTCGGACTTACTATGGCAGTTTTCTCCGGCCCTGTCATTTCACGGTTTACAAAGAACGACATGGAAATGATCCGTATAGGACAAAAGGCTCTTAAGGCCAATGGATTATCCTTCCTGTTATTTGGATTCTACACCGTGTATTCCTCTCTGTTCCTGGCTCTTGGAAAGGCAGGGGAGGGGTTTGTTCTTGGGGCATGCAGACAGGGAATTTGTTTTGTTCCCATTATCCTGGTTTTCCCGGCGCTGTGGGGATTAAACGGCATCCTGTATGCGCAGCCGGCAGCAGATGTTCTCTCCGCCATGACTGCCTTATTCATGGCTGTTCATTTGAATAGGGATATAGGAAAGAAGGGAAAGGGGGATTTTGGGATGAACAGTGGTATAAGATGAACAGTGGTATAAGACGGTGAGTACGGGAGGATAGGATTATGTATCCCTGAAAAGGAGAGGAGCCGGCGCGATGGGGTCGTGCCGGCTGGGTATGAAAAAGCTGTATATTGTATTAATCAGGATGTTTTATCTATCTATGACTAAAGTATACAGTTCAGATATGTCAAAAGTTTGAGCAGCCTCTTAATAAAATATGAAAATATTTAATAATTACTTATGGGAATCTTATTTTTGACAGAGGTATTCATAAAAGCGGCTCAATGGGCCTGACTGCTTAAGTTGGTAATTTTGATAATTCACTCATGGTTTATAAGAAATCCCTGCGGTTCGGCGTATTAAGATGCCCTTCATACATGAGGTATCGTTGTGGGCTTTGTATATCAGCTTCTTTTCTTCCTCCGTACAATCCAGGAGAATTTTGATTTCAGAATCCCGTTTCAACAAATCAACCGTACACAGGATGGCGTCAATCCCGGCCGTAGGGTCACTGCCTGCCCAGATGTCTATGCCCTCCCTGTCCATGGACGATGTATTTCTCAGAAATCCATAATCCACCTGATAGATAAAGTCCGGATGTACGGGATGAACCGACCCCTTTGGACGGTCTATGATAATCTCTGACTGTTCCACTAATTTGTCCAGTGCGGTCCAAAATGTATGTTCCAATATTGTGCTCCTTTCCTGAAAACGGACTCCATTCCGGAATTAGACCTCCTTCCGGAATGGAGTTTCTTTTTGTATTGGGCTTTTTTCCAATGGGCAGAGGATTTTGGAGCAGGGCCCTATCTGTGCTGCGAAAGCCAGCGCTCCAGTTCATCCGACTCATCAAAGATTCCCTTTTGCCCATTGTACAGAGATAAATCCCTGCTAAGGGGAAAACCATCCATGAAATCCGACACGATCCTGTGATTCCGGCTTATGACAAGGGTGCAGGAACTGTCCCATGGAACGATTTCCACCTGGGCCAGGGGGTGCTGGATGGAGACAGGATTGGTCCAGAATCCGGTGTACATGTCAGCATAGGGCAGGTCGTATTCCAGTACCTGGTCCAGGGAGATATGCCGGGGGAAGCCGGAGAGAACAGCCCAAATCCACTGGAAATCCTCTGTCTCAACCATGCGGGTCAGCTCCTCTCCGGAGAGCCAGCCATATCGGTCATACTGGAATATTCTCTGATAAAAGGCTTCGCTTTGGGTACAGCACTGACAGTCTGTGATGAGCCAGTTAAAGTCCTTCTGGGCATGGCGGATTGAAAGGAACAGTTTTTTTAGATAGGTATAACCTGTTTCACCTTTTTCGAGAATCGCGCCTTTCATTTCCTCTCCTCCTTTTTCCGGCAGTTTTTTTCCGGCAGTTATCCGTTCATATGGAACCATTATAGCAAAAGGTCATCCCAAAATACAGACATGTGTGAAATTAAGATTTCTTAAGATTTATATGAGGTATTTTCCAGGGGATTATTTTCTATCATAGACCCATGAAAAGAGGAGTGACAAGATAATGGACCATGAAAAACCAATCATATATGTTAAAAATGTGCGCAAGGTTTACCGGATGGGGGACGAGGAAGTGGTGGCCCTTAAAAGGATTAATCTGAGGATTTATAAAGGCGAGGTCTGCTGTATTTTCGGAACGTCGGGGTCAGGAAAGAGTACGCTTTTGAATCAACTGGCCGGAATGGAGAAACCCACAAAAGGACAGGTGTTTATCCGCGGGAAAAATATATCGGATATGAATGAGGAGGAACTGGCCGCTTTCCGGCAGGAACATATGAGCTTTATCTTTCAGTCATATAATCTGCTGCCGTCCATGACAGCGGTTGAAAATGTGGCTATGCCCCTGATGTTTAAGGGAATGGACCGGAAGAGGCGGGAGGCCATGGCAGAAGAAATGCTGAAACGTGTGGGGCTTTCACACCGGCTTCATCATTATCCCTCCCAGATGTCCGGGGGCCAGCAGCAGAGAGCGGGAATAGCCAGGGCATTTGTGTCCAGACCTGAGGTAGTGTTTGCAGATGAACCAACCGGAAATCTGGATACAAAAACAACATCGGAAATCATGGACATGGTCATGGGCTTTGTCAGAAGATTTAACCAGACCATCATACTGGTGACCCATGACCCGGGCATGTCCAGGTATGCAGACCGAATCGTGACCCTGGTGGACGGAATCATAACGGGAGATGAAAGGAAAGGACAGTGAGGATGGAGATAACAGGAAGGCTCAAACGGGCAGCGGCAGTGATGATTTCAGCCGCTATGATAATAGGAATGTGCGGAAATGCTTTGGCAGAGGAGACAGACAGTTCCGGGGGGCGGGAAACGATTGCCGTAGAAGGGATTAATGAGAGAAATGAAGGCGGAATGGCTGGAGAGGGGACTGGAGGAATGGAAGCCGGAGCAGCAGGAGCCAACGGAGCAGGAGACAGCACAACGGAAAGTGCCAGAACGGAAACCGGTGTAGCGGGAACATCCCAGCCGGGCAGTGAGCCGGGCAGTGAGATGGGCCGTGCGACAGGCGGTTCAGGGGCTGATTCCGTCAGCGGGGCTCAGGAGGGCGGCAGCCAGGAGGGCAGCGGAGGACGGGGCAGAGGAAAGAAGGATTCCAATAATCCGGACGATGGTGCCCCGGGAAGTGGAAGCCTGTGGGTGGGCGAGTATGAGATTTTAGCGCCGGGCGGTTCAAAGGACACCCTGGATGTGCTGCGCAAAGGGCGCCAGGCAAAAGTGGTGGTCAATGTAAGAAGCAATGGAATCAAGACAAGTGAGGTGGGAAAACGGGGAGTAACGGTAACAAAACTCAGCGACAGCTTCCGCAATGGGGAAAATCCAAAGGTAAAGATCACATCGGACAAGGAGGACGACCTGGAGTTTACAGTGACATTTACCAGGCTTACTTATACGGGAAAGGGGGATGTTCTGAGGCTGAAGGTGGGATTTAAGAGTTCCGGAATTCCCTCTGAACAGCTGGAAGTAAATATTTCGGAATGCGAGGAGTCGGCTCCCAGGGAAAATGGGGATACAGGAAGCACCACAGGGCAGCCAATCATAAGAGTCAGGAGAATCTCGCCGCAAAATCCCGTTGGCCCCGGTGACCACTTCACGCTGGAAGTGGAGCTTGAGAACACCAGTAAAGATGCGGATATCGAGGATATGGTGGTAAATGTATCGCCGGGAAGTTCCCTGTTCATAGGCGGTGACACCAACACAAGGATCGTTAGCCGCCTGGATACCGGGAGAGCCGAGCTGGTTAAATTCAATCTAATAGCGGGACAGGATATATCCGGTCCCAGCCAGCTTATTGATTTGGAGTTAAAATACAACTACTATTCAGGAGGACAGCTTACATCGGCTGCCTCTGTGCAAAAGGTGCTTCTGCCTGTAAAAGGAGGCACGGCCACAGGACAGCCCGTGCTGCTCATAGACAGGGGACCTATGGGACCAGTGAGTTCCGGCCAGCCGTTTCAGATTACTTTAAAACTGGAGAATACCGACACAGTCAAAGAAATACGGAATCTTACAGCCACCTTTGAGCCAAATGACCAGATATCTCTTCTGGAGGCAACCGATACACGGCAGATTGGGGATATAGGGCCGGGACAGTCCGTGGACGTGCCTGTGAACCTTAAGGCGGGCTCCGAATTGTCGTCAGCTGCATCCCAGCTTTTGGGTATCACCTTGAAATTTGATTATGATACAGATAAGGGAACGGTCCAGGGTACGTATTCCCAACGAATCGTGGTGCCTACCAATGGCAAGACAGCCACTCCGGGAGCCCCCACGCCAAATATCATACTGACTAATTATACATATGGAGATAAAGTCTCAGCAGGACAGGTGTTTCGTCTGAACATGGAGTTTATGAATACCAGTCAGGTGTCCCCCATAGAAAACGTGGTCATTTCGCTGGAAACAGGAGAAGGTTTATCTATCAACTCGTCCTCCAACACATTTTATGTTCCAAAGATGGGACCGGGTGAGAAAAAAGCACAGCAGGTGGATGTCCAGGCATTGTTCCAGACAAAGGATTCCAAGGTACAGTCCCCTAAGATAACCATATCGTGCAAATATGAGTACATTGATAAAACAGAGAGAAAACAGTCTACTGCCGCAGAAACCATTGCAGTGCCGGTTTACCAGCCAGACCGGTTCCAGGTGAGCCCGCCCTCTTTTGTGGAGGAAATCCGTCAGAATGAGGAGACCACCATCTCGCTTCCCTATGTAAACAAGGGAAGAGGACAGGTGTACAATGTGGAAGCCAGTTTGGAAGGGGACATACAGGTAATTGACAGAAGCCTGAATCTGGGGAATTTTGATGCGGGAAAAAGCGGGACCATTGATTTTATAGCAACCCCGAAAAAGGCAGGGACCTTTGAGGGCAGGGTAAAAGTGACATATGAGGACGAGTCCATGGAGATAAGGACCATGGAGATTCCTGTGACATTCGAGGTGAAAGAAGGAGCTGCTGAAGAAACGGACGGCACAGATATGATGGACGGGGAAATGGATGGGGGAAGGAAAATGAACTGGAAAATGATGGCCGGTATTCTAACTGCAGCACTGGTGTCAGGAATTCTGTGGATTAAGAGAAAAAAAGCCAAAGGATTGAAGGACCGCAACCGGTGCCAGGAGCAGAATGGCTGGGATGAACTGGAGGACGGTCAGGATTTGGAAGGCTGGGATGAACTGGAGGACAGTCAGGATTTGGAAGGCTGGGATGAACTGGAGGACAGCCGTGATCAGCCATCGGAAAATTCGGAAAATGAGGAAGATAAATCATGAAAACAAAGGACTTACTCACCATATGTCTCCAGAATCTGACCCGCCATAAAAGCAGGACCTTTCTCACTGTATTGGGAGTCATCATAGGCTGCTGCTCCGTGGTTATTATGATATCCATTGGAATCGGAATGAAGGAGGCACAGAAGAACATGCTGGCCCAGATGGGAGATCTGACTATTATCAATGTATATTCGGCCGGCAAAGGGAGCCGCTCGGCAAAGCTGAATAATCAGGCAATCCGGCGTTTAAAGGAAATGAAATCAGTGGAGGCAGTCACGCCAAAACTTACAGCTGAAAACATCCCCATCACCCTGTATGCCGGAAGAAACCGGCGTTACAAGTCCGCCTACACCACCATTGTGGGCATTGACGTAAAGGCAGCCGAAGCCATGGGATACAAGCTGACGGACGGGACCTGGGACAAGGGGGGAAGGGATGGTGTCTTTGTGGGGGAGAATTTTGCCTATATGTTTGAGGACACCAAGAGGCCTTCCGGCAGAAACACGGTTGATATGTACAGCGGATATGATAACCTGGATGAAAGGGGAATGCCTGTGAAGCCCCAGCCGTATTTTGACTCCATGAAAACCTCCTATACACTGGACATCAGCAGTGATAAGGAGGATGACAAGAAAATCACGCGCCAGCTGGAAGCCGCGGGAAGAATGAAGGAGGATTACGGAAAAGGAGAGGAGACATCCATGGGGCTTATGATGGACCTGGAAATGCTTAAGACCTTATTGGACCAGCAGGCTAAGCTGAGCGGCAGGAAGCCGGAGTGGAAAAAGGGATATTCAGGCGCCCTGGTGAAGGTAAAGGATATGAACCAGGTGGCGGAGGTGGAGACGGAAATAAAACGTATGGGCTTTCGGACCAGCTCCATGGAGACCATCCGAAAGCCTATGGAGCGGGAGGCCAGACAGAAACAGATGATGTTAGGCGGCCTGGGAGCCATTTCCCTGTTTGTGGCAGCCCTGGGAATTACCAACACCATGATTATGTCCATATCTGAGCGGACCAGGGAAATAGGAGTTATGAAGTCGCTGGGGTGTTTTGTCAGGGACATAAGAAGGATATTCCTTCTGGAAGCGGGCTGCATCGGGCTGTTAGGAGGCGTGACAGGGACTGTATTCAGTTATGCCGTATCCTTTGTCATGAATATGACCTCCGAAGGAATGTCGTCCTCATCCATGGCCGGAGCCATGGACGCGGACATGGCGGGGATTCCTTCCAGGCTGTCCGTGATACCGTGGTGGCTGTCCCTGTTTGCGGTCCTGTTTTCCATTGCAGTGGGCGTGGGGGCGGGTTATTATCCGGCCGGCAAAGCAGTAAAGATTTCAGCGCTGGAGGCAATCAAACATGACTGACAGGAGGGAACGGCAGGAGGAAGGGACAAAAACAGTTGAATCAATAGGACTATTTGGTGGAAGTGAGAGAATATCTGAGATATAATGAAAGATAGTTTGGCCATCCCGGAACATCCATACCCGGATGGTTAAAAAATGAAACACGCCATTATAAAGAGAGGTGTCAGGTTGGACAAGCGGAAGATTTTATTTGCAGATGACGATCCGGAGATAAGGGAGGTAGTGAGAATCCTGCTGGAAAGTGAGGGATACCAGGTTGTGGAAGCAGAGAACGGGGAGCAGGCTGCATCTGCGGCAGACGATACATTTGACCTGATTATACTGGATGTAATGATGCCGGGACGTAATGGATTTTCTGCCTGCGCAGAGATACGAAGGAAGTTAAATACGCCCATTTTGTTCCTCACGGCCCGCACCCAGGACTCCGACAAGACCATGGGATTTGGGGCAGGAGGTGACGACTATCTGGCAAAACCATTTTCCTATGCGGAGCTGGCGGCCAGGGTAAAGGCCATGATACGGCGATACCATGTGTATAAAGGTAAGGAGGAGGAAGGGGAGGAATCCATAACTGTTAAGGATCTGGTCATTCAGAAATCATTTAATGAGGTCATGAAAAACAGCCGGGAAATTCTTCTTACGGATTTGGAATACCGTATCCTTTTACTGCTGGCGTCCAACCGGGGAAAATTGTTTACCATTGAGAATATTTATGAGAGCGTGTGGGGGGAAGCCTATTTTTACAGCGCCAATAACACGGTGATGGTACATATCAGGAATCTCCGCAGGAAGTTGGAGGCGGACCCAAAGAATCCAAAGTATATTGTCAATGTATGGGGAAAGGGGTATCGGATTGAGTAAGAGCAGGAGAATCAGCAGGCTGGGGACAGAGCTTACCCTGGCGGCAGTGGCGTCGGCCCTTGTTTCACTGGCTCTCTACATGGCCCTTAATACACTGCTTTTTGGTATCCTGGACCGTGTGCTTTTCAGTGAGGACAGAATGATTCTGAGGGAACAGGCCTGCGTGGAGCGGCTTCAGGCGTATGTGACAGAGAACGGACTGTCCACGAATGACGGTAAAATGCTGGACAAGTGGGCGTTGGGAGAAAAGAACCTTCTCATAACCATCTATAAAGACGGCAGGTTTCGGTACAGCAATGACGCCAAGGTGATGGTGATGGTTCCGGAAATGAATGAGTGGGAAAATACCTCATGGCTTTATGAGGTGAAATTTGCGGACGGGACTGCCCAGGCAGGAGTCAGCTATTATGCGGAGTATGGATATTATGCGGCCGCCAGCGTGCTGGGAGGCGTGATTTCCATGGCAGTGTTTGCGCTGATGCTGGTCATGCTGATTCGCGGAAAAATCAGGTACATAGATTTGATGGAACAGGAGATACAGATATTAAAAGGCGGGGACCTGGATTACCGGATTACGGTAAAGGGGAAGGATGAGCTTGCCTCCCTGGCAGCGGAAATTGATGCCATGCGCTGTGCCATCAAGGAACGGCAGCAGAAAGAGGAGGAAGCGGGAAAGGCCAACCGTGAACTGGTCACTGCCATGTCACATGATCTGCGCACTCCTCTGACGTCCCTGTTAGGTTATGTGGACATACTTCAGATGGAGAAAGGGGAAGACCGGGGGCAGCAGAGAAAGTATCTAAATTCCATTCGGGATAAGGCATACCAGATAAAGGAACTTTCAGATAAATTGTTTGAATATTTCATTGTTTATGGAAGAAAAAGGGAAGAGCTTGAGGCAGAGGAGGTTAATGGGGCTGAATTCCTGGGCCAAATCGTGGAGGAGAGCCTCTTTGACATGGAGAGCGAGGGCTTTGACATCAAGCGCAGTTCCGATGAAATCAATTGCAGGCTTTTGGCGGACATTAATCTGTGCCGCCGGGTATTCGGAAATATATTTTCCAATCTGCTCAAATACGCAGACAGGAACCGCCCGGTAACCGTATCCTATCAGCAGCGGGCGGATTGTCTTATCATCTGTTTTGGCAATTATGTGGCAGAGGACGCGCAGGAAAAGGAGAGCACCGGAATCGGCCTTAAGACCTGCGCTAAAATCATTGGGGACCATGGCGGAAGTTTTTACAGCGGCCCAGAAGCCGGTTTTTTCCTGACAAAGATAAGCCTTCCCCTAATCGTTTCCTGAAAGCCAGCATACAGCCACCACAGCCAGAATACCGATTCCCGATACCAAAAACCACATATTTACCCCGAAAATCTGGGCCACAGGACTGGATATGAGAAGGCCCACAGGCATGGCTAAGGACATGAGGCTTCCCAAAAGAGAGAAGGCCCGCCCCTGGGCCTCTGCAGGTATATTCTCCTGCAGATAGGCCACAAACGGAATGTTGTAGGCGCTGCCGGCCCCGCCCATGAACATGCAGGTCACTGCAAATACATACCAGGCCCACATATCAGAGGGCAGAATGCCGCAGATAAAGCAGGTGATGCCGCTTCCGGCCAGCCCCAGGTAGGATGCCTTCAGTTTATTGTTTACCTTGCCCAGGCTGCCGAATATGATGGCGGATACCATCATGCCAAGGGCATAGAGGAATTCCACCGCGCTTCCATGCCATGCACTGGCCTTAAAATAAGTGCTGGACATCAGCGGATAATAGGAGGCCAGGGGCAGATAAAATACCATGGTAACGGCTGCGGCCGCAGTCAGCTTCATCAGCCTGCGGTCGCTCATGCAGATGCTAAGCCCCTCCTTCATTTCCCGGATTAAATGAGGGGCCTCCTGATGGCTGTGTTCCGGTTCAGGGATGGTTACCACCGCCATTGTAAGGCTGGCAGCACATGCGCCTATAAAATCAGTCAGCAGGATGACTGGAAGCGGCAGCGCGGCATACATGGCAGCTCCTATGACAGGTCCCAGCATAAAGGCGCCGGACTGCATGAACTGGTTCCAGCCATTGGCCCGGACCAGCTTGTCCGGCGGTACCAGCTGCGGCACGATGGACTGGATGGCAGGTGTATGGAATACACTTCCCAGGGCCCGAATGCCCAGAACCGCGCAGGCAGACCAGTAGGGAGGATGGCCCACCCACAGGAGGACAGCAAAGACCACGGCTATCAGGCCGATGAACATATCCGCTGCAATGGCCACATGTTTCCGTTTCAGGCGGTCAATCCACACCCCGGCAAAGGGACCCAGGAAGATTTGGGGCAGAAATGCCACCAGGCCGGATAACGCCATCATCATGGGAGAGCCGGTTTCGCTGGCCAGCCACCAAATCAGCGAGAACTGGACAGCAGAGCTTCCGATAAGGGAGACAGTCTGGCCTGCTGCAATGGTCAGAAATTTCTGTTTCCATCTTGAATAATCATTCATATTAAAAAATCCTTTCCATATTCTGTATCAGACCTGACATGGCGTCCTGTTTTTTTGTTTGTCCCAAAGCCTGTTTTGGCTGTATAGAGCATACATACAGCATAAATACAATATAAATACAACATGAAAAGGCAGATAAAGCCATTACGGTTCTATCTGCCATGCCTGTATGTAGAAAACAAACTGTCCCCCGGATCAGCGGCGGGCAATTCACATATTACATAAAAATATATCAGGCGTATCTGCATCTCATCCGTAAAACAGGCACAACAAAAAAACCATATCAGGTTTTATTTAATTGCTGCTTATCTTAAACGAATGGATAAATACATCAAACGCCCTCCTTGTTATGAACACTTGGCGCCTGTCTTTCAGACGCTTCCATGCGATACATGTCACCGGCACTTAGCGGGTTCTTTCCGGGCTTCGTGCAGTGGCTTTTGTAAAGTAAAGTCATCATATCAGAAAATGTGCGGTATGTCAAAGAAAATTTACCGGGGAAACTCATGGCAGAATTTATGGCGATATACACGCCGGGGAAATTCACATAGAACATCACCGGAAAAAACACCGGAAAAATTCACAGAAACTTACAGAACGGAAGAGGGCGGGATAATAGGAAGGTTCACCGTAAAGGTGGTACCGATACCGGCCTCGCTGACGACACGGATCTGACCTTTGTGGAGGTGTACGATTTTTTCCACCACCGTGAGGCCAATGCCGTTACCCTCCGCAGTATGGGAACTGTCTCCCTGGTAGAAACGGTCAAATATGTGGTTCTTTGTCTCCTCATCCATGCCGCATCCATTGTCCAGAATCTGGAAAACCACCTGGTCTTTCTTCCTGTGCAGCTTCAGTTTTATCTTTCCGTTCTGAGGGGAAAATTTGATGGCGTTGTCAATCAGGTTAATCCATACCTGGTTTAGGAGCACCTTATTTCCGTGGTATTCCAGTTCATCCATATCAATAAACAGTTCCAGGTTCTTATTCTGCCATTTTGATTCCAGCAGCAGGACAGACTGGCGCACTTCTTCCGACAGGTCAAAGGATTCCATGTCGGACAGGATGCTCATTTTTTCTATCTTGGACAGATTCAGCACATTGGTGGAGAGCTGGGACAGGCGGTTGGATTCACTTATGATGATATCCAAATATTCGTCCCGTTCCTCCTTTGTGAGGCTGTCATTTTTCAGTATCTTGGCAAAGCCTCTCAGGGATACGATGGGAGTCTTGAATTCATGGGAAAAATTATTGATGAAGTCAGAGCGCAGCAGCTCCGTGTTCTCCAGTTCCTGGGCCATGCGGTTAAAACTTTCGGAGAGGCGTTCAAATTCACGGTTCAGGTCCAGGTGGATGCGCACCTTGAAGTTGCCGTCCGCCAGCTGGTTGATGGCCTCAATCAGGTCGCGGATGGGTTTGAGGGGGATGCGGCTTAAGAGCAGGGTGAGGCCGGCGCCAACCACGGCGCTGAGCACGGCCAGCAGGGGAATGGGGCGCCAGAACTGGGGGATGGGAATATCAGCCTGGTAGAAAATCCTCCAGTACAGGTACATCAAAAATCCCTGCAGGGTCATGACAGTGAGCATGATTAAGAAGATACCTGCGGTCAGTATTAGGGTCATGGTACCCAGTGGTTTACGGTTTCTCCTGTGTCTCATAGATGTTTCACCGCCTTGTAGCCCAGGCCGCGTATGGTTTCAATGGTAAACTCGGGATAATCCTCAAAACGCTTGCGAAGCCGGTTAATGTGTACATTGATGGTATTGTCGTCCGACTGGGATTCCATGCCCCATATCTCATCCATGAGCTGGATACGGGTGAATATCTTGCCGGGATAGGACAGGAGCTTGTAAAGAAGATAGAATTCCTTGCGGGGCAGCGTCTGGCTTTCATCCCCTCGGCTTACGGTCAGGGAGTCGTAATCCAGGCACACATCTGCGATGGTGATGCGCCGCTCGTTCACAATCTGGGCCCTGCGCAGAAGGGCCCGGATGCGCAGAATCATCTCCTCTTCATCCACGGGCTTTGTCATATAATCATCTGTTCCAACGATGAATCCCTTCCGTTTGTCCTCCGGCAGCTGCTTGGCGGTGACCATGAGAATGGGCAGGGTGTAATCCGTAGCCCTCAGCTGTCTGGTGAACTCATAGCCGTCCATGCCGGGCATCATGATGTCCAGTATAACCAGGTCCACATGGTGGGTATCTAATAATTTCAAGGCCTCCAGGCCGTCGCATGCCAGGATGGGATGGTAGCCGTGTTCCTTCAGTACAGCTTCCATCAGCCGCCGGGTATTCTTGTCATCTTCCGCAACCAGTATCTGAAACATGTTCCATTACCTCCCTCTGCTACATTTCATTATACATATATAACACCTTTTTATAAAGTAAACATAAACGAATCATCAGAAAATGAAAGAATATTTATTTTTTATTTAGGATGTTATATGTTTTACAGTCGCGATACCAGACGCAGAGAGGCCGGTTACCGCTCCCCGCCGCAGGAAACCGAATCACATAAACTGATAAACAGCTGCATGAGCGGACTGACCCACTTGTTTTTATGGTGCGCGCAGACGGCAGTGATTTTTGTGCCTGAAATATCAGTTGGAATTTTCACCAATTCACCACGGTTTAATTCCTCTGTGACTGTAAATTCGGGGAGAAAGGAAATGCCCACATTGTTTTTGACAAGATTTTTGATTGTGGGAATGCTCCACAGCTCAATGGTATGGTCGAGAATAATTGATTTATCACGAAGATATTGTTCAAAAATCTGCCGGAAAATGCAGTTCGGTTCATTGATGATGAGTGGGAGCGGAATGGTTCTGTCCGGTGTCACAAAATCCGGGTATCTGTTTTGGATTTCGGGGGACGCCACCAAAACCACGGGATAATTACCAAAAGGCTTAACCGCAAGATTCGAGCCAAAGCCTCCCACATCCTCATAAAATACGCCTAAATCCAATCCCCCGCTGAAAAGCTCATCCCGAATATCATAACAGTTCATAGAGCGCAGGAACAAACGGGCTTTCGGAGCCTGCCTGTGAAATTCCTTTAAAATAGCGGGGAGCTTGTAACATAGCAGACTTTCGCCAACACCGATCTGGATATCTCCCTGGCATTCTGATAAATGTTCGCCTAAAAAAGATAACTTGTCCACGGACTGGAGAATGTCATCCACATAAGGAATCAGATGCTCTCCTGCTTTTGTCAAAACCATTTTTCTGCCGATTTTTTCAAATAAAGTTGTGGATAAGTCGCGTTCAAGCTGATTCATTTGAAACGTAATGGTAGACTGTGTATAATTCAGCTTTTTGGCAGCTTTGGAAAAACCGCCTTCATCAATAATTGTGCGGAATGTTCTTAAACATTTAAGCTCCATGGGCTTTCCTCCAATACTTCAAAAAAATTGAACTATATATATAAATACTTTGATTTGTTCGCTGCATTGTTTTGTGTTATTATAGCAGACAAGAGGAAAGAGGGCAAGTGCGATTTGTCAAAGCTGGTTTCCTTGCCACATGGTTTTGCGGAACGAAAATTCAGGAGATTCAAAAATAAAAAGACGGAGGTACAACGTATGGAACGATTTATTTTACAGCCAGCAGATAGGAAAGAAGCAGAGAAAGCAATGGCGTTGATCGATGAAGCCAAAGAGTTTTTAAAATCGCAGGGCATTGACCAGTGGCAGACCGGATACCCGGATATGGAAACCATCATCGGAGACCTGGCGCATGGGCGGGGATATTTTATCGGGGAGGGTTCTAATGCTGCGGCATACCTCTGCATTGATTTTGCGGGTGAGGCATCCTATGAAACGCTGCAGGGCAGCTGGAAAAGCGATCTTCCTTATGCGGTAGTCCACCGTATGGCAATATCCGGGGCTTACCGGGGGCATGGTATAGCAAGTATTGCGTTTCAGCTCATTGAAGAGCTGTGTATTCAAAAAGGAATTTACAGCGTTCGGGTTGACACCGATGAGAAAAATGCTATTATGAGGCATGTCTTGGAAAAGAACGGTTTTGACTACTGCGGAACCATATGGTTTGATAACAGTGTCAAATATGCTTATGAAAAAATGCTTAAGAGGGATGCCGGCGTCAATGGAGCAGTTTAATTTACATTGGCTGTCATCGCCTCCATCGCAAGACCAAACAGAACTAAAAGACAGGCAGGTACCGGATGTGTGTACCTGCCTGTCTTTTAGTTCTGTTTTCGGACAGCTTATGCTGTTGCATCAGACATCAGGTAAAGTCACAAAAAATTCACAGAATCACGTGAAATAAATGACATTCATACCTGTTTTGTTAATGTTGAATTAATCTTCAACCTTTAATATTAGGAATCAGTTGAGTA
>OHCT01000376.1_pt1 | contig 19628 bp, 30 predicted proteins | sample 1566871 | NCBI WGS metagenome assembly OHCT01 (sample SAMEA3879548, study PRJEB24766) | human gut metagenome | biome: human-associated habitat; feature: feces | place: USA | collected 1985/1987 | reverse complement strand
CCTGTTCATGGTATGATAATTGACTCATGTAAGTGGATGCCTCATTTCATAAAATAGTCTTGTCGCGTCAGACGCGCTATAAGATATATTTTAGCGTCAATTGCAAATGATTGTCAATTGATTGTTTTTTACTTATTGATAATGACTTTACGGAATACAAGAAAATCCAGTCAGTCTATTTTAACAGCTCCAGATAAGCCCCGTATCCTTCCTCATCCATCCTGCTGCGGGGGATGAAGCGGAGGGCAGCGCTGTTGATGCAGTAGCGCATTCCGCCGGTCCCGGCAGGACCGTCTTCAAACACATGGCCTAAATGGGAATCTCCCTCGCTGCTGCGCACTTCCACGCGGTGCATGCCGTGGCTGCTGTCAGGGTGTTCCGTTACTGCGCAGGACATAACCGGCTTTGTAAAGCTGGGCCATCCGCAGCCGGAATCAAATTTGTCAGCAGAGGTAAAAAGCGGTTCTCCTGTAACGATATCCACATAGATGCCTGGTTCATGGTGATTCCAATATTGTCCTGTAAAGGGCCTTTCGGTGGAGGCATTCTGTGTCACGTCATATTGTTCCCTGGTCAGCCGTTTTTGAAGCTCTGTCTGATCCTGCTTTATGCCCGTTCTCCCGTCCGGACGCACAATGAGGTCCTTAAGGCTGCTGAAATCAATATGGCAGTAGCCATGGGGGTGATTTTGCAGATAGTCCTGGTGGTAATCCTCTGCCGGATAAAAATTCCTCAGAGGTTCAAATTCCACGGCCAGCGGCTGGCTGTAATCCTTCTGAATTTCATACATGACAGTCTGGATGGGGCCGCGATCCTCATCACTGGTATAGTAGATGCCGGTCCGGTACTGACTTCCTCGGTCGTTTCCCTGCCGGTTTACGCTGACAGGGTCGATGATTTTGAAAAACTGTCTGACCAGTATGCGCAGTGCAACAATGTCCGGATTGTACATAATACGGACTGTTTCAGCAAACCCGGTGGTGTCTGAGCAGACCTCCTCGTAAGTTGGATTGCTCCTGGTTCCGTTGGCATAGCCGCACTCAGTATCGCAGACACCCGGTATACGGGAAAAATATTCTTCCACTCCCCAGAAGCATCCTCCAGCAAAATATATATTCTGCATGATCATTTCACATCCTTTCCTTTGTTTCCTTCTGAATTGAATTCATGATACTATTATGCCCTGGTAAGGGACTAAAATCAATGAATTTCTGAACCAATACTTTTTCGTGGAACTGGAGGAAGAGGACTGTAAACACATGGCCTGCAATTGGAAAGGAATCATGCCCGGAAAAACAGGACGGGTATGGGTGACAGAAGCGCTGAATCAGGATGGTTCCTCCCAGGGCCTAAAAATCAAGAACGGATTGACAGAAAATGGAAAAAGCATTATTCCGGTTCTGGATGTGATGTACACCTGGGGAATGGATTACTTAAACGGGCTGAATGTGAAAACGCCTTGTCAAAAGCAGGAGAGGGTATGAATGGCGTAAAAAGGATACTGTCATTTCCATATTTGATGTGATTCGGTTTACGTAAAAATATTATGTAAATAAAGGGGCGGCTGATTAAAATAATATACACCTTTAATATATAAAATTACAGACGAGGTTGGGATTAATCAATACTTAGTCAAATTATGTTCAGCTTCAGCAAAAGAATAATATTAATAATATTAATAATATTTATTCAATTGTTAGTAAATGGGGAAATCATAAGAAAACATAGAATACGCAGGGATTACAAAGACTAACCCTGTTAACTATTCGTTAAACTAGACTTATCGCGAATAGTTAGCTTATTTTATTAAGTATGCAAGGATACAGCTTGTTACATGTTACAGTCAGAGAGGGCGTCAGCAATCTTATCATGGACCCCTTTCATGACCTTAATTTCTGATTCAGCAATGCTAAAACGCTCACTGGTAATAATATCCTCAAGAGAACGTATCCGGCGAATCCGGGCACAGCGTTCTATCAATTCATCCAGACGGACATTAACCACCCGGTTAAGATAGCGCAGTTCCCGTTCCGTAAGTTCTATGTTCATCCAACCACTACTTTCTATTGATTTCTTATGTTCGCGACCCCGTAGGCACATCCATGGCATGATGAATCGCTACCGCCAGGGACCTGGCACTTTCTGTAGTCAAGGGGAAGGGGGTATTCCCGGCCCCTAGGCTACACCGGGGGCCGGGGACTTCGCTTCCGCTAGTTTGGAGAATCGACCAGACGGCATTCCTCGACAAAACCACCGCGGCCATAGGAGATATCCACAAAATCCTCTGGATGAATACCAGAAATATCCGGGGCATATTCACCGTTCCAGACGTCAACCTGTTCCACACGGCGGCCACGGACTTTATCGGGCTGTCTGGATGGAACTGCATAGAAACGGGTGAAGTCATAAGGCTTACCAGTCTTTTTAGAGATACCCTCGAATCTCTCAATGCCTAAAATCTCATATACCATAATCAAAACCTCTCTTTCTCAACTAACTAAGTGATTGTTATATGTAATCCGGGGCAGAGCCGGAAAAGGATACCCCGAAGAACAAGCTATGTTGTCTGGACCTCACTGGATATGGACGGGATGGAATCCGTCTTTTCGTCCAGGTAAGCCAAAATATGTTCCAGGCGGGCGAAATGATATTGAAGAACATCCACACGGCACTGGTCATGCAAGGCCATGGCCCGGCAGATAGCAACACTGGTTTCATTTTGTTCCTGCTCTATGAGAGCCTTGGAAAGTCTGCGCATTCTGGACCCCTCCTGTCAGTTTTATAAGCGTGAAGGACAACGGAAGACAAAGCATCAAACTCATCAATCGTAATTGCATCAATGCTAAATGCAAAACTCAATTGTGCACGAACCCAAATATAGTTAAAACGGAAATCACCATCAACATCACCAAGAAGATACCGTTCTACAACATCATTAAGTGTTTTACGGATACGCTTTTTATCCATCATATTAAATCCTCCTTATGCACTAACTAAATCAATTCTTGTGAACTAACTAAATTTGTGGTAAAATAGATACTAACTAAGCGCTTAATTGTTACTTATCGTTACACCTATATCTTATCACATCTTGCACAAGATTAATATTGACATCTTGCACAAGATTAAAGATATATAATCTTGCATCTTGCACAAGAATAACAGGAGAGGAATATGTCTAGCTTTAATGCAACAAAATACAAAAACGAATTTACGAAAGAAAAATATGACCGCCTAAACATACAAGTACCCAAAGGCCAAAAAGCAGTAATAGAAGAATACTGGAAGGCCAAAGGCTATAAAAGCTTGAATGCGTATGTAAATGACCTAATACAACGGGATATGAATAATACACCTGGAATCCAAATAAATCATAACAAAGGAATTGTAGCCGGAAATATACATGGGGATATCAACATGAAATAGGGCCACAAACGCACCAGAATGAACGAGAAGCGATTTTAAAGACCTAAGGCAACATTTTATCAAGGAGGACAACAAAATGGAAAATAAAGAGTTAATAGAAGCCATCAGAGGAATGCTAAAAGAAGAATTGGAACCCATACATGAGGAAATCAGCAAAGTGAAAGACCGGCTAACCGTATTAGAAATCAAAGAACAGGCCACACATAAAAAACTTGATAATCTGACCCTTGATGTAAAAATAGCCGAAAGAGATACCAGGAGAGACATAGCACAAGCAAATGACGCTATTGAAACACTTATTGCAGTCCTGGAAGCAAAAGGCATATTACCAAAAGCACTATGACAGCAAAATCCCCGGCTCTATGCCGGGGATATGCGAAAGGAGTAAACATGGAAAATATAATCAATGGAATCATTGGACTAACTACAAATAAAGCTTTTTGGTGTTGTGGAGCTATAGCATTAACCATGTTCCTGTTTAGAAAATTCAAAGATTAGCAATGTACTTAAAGTAAAAGGAAAATAGAATAAATGCAATCATGTAAACATAACATACAATCATGTCCAAGTCGGTATACTTCCTGCCACGCGAACGCTTGCGGACAAAATAGTTATGGATAGCAAAGTATAAAAGCGGCAAAACAACAAAGAAAACCGAACAGAAATAAATTTTATCCTCAGACGTCATATTAATCCTCCTCAATCGCCCCACGCTTGATTGCCTCGGCCAGGCCCACCTGGACAAGCCTTGTTGCCATTTCAGCCGGGGTGGAGTAGCATTCACAGAACTCCATGTACCTGCAAAGGCGGTCATACTGTTTCGTGGTCAGATAAACATTGACTTTGATTTTTCCAACTGGCTTATTCATAAAAATTTCCCTCCTGATATCTTAATAACTGACTGCGCAACTTGTTAAATATGGGACCCTCAATCTCAAAGGGACGGTCCAGGAGCAAGGTCTTGTACTTACGTTTCGTGTTAGGCGATAACTGGCGGAGATAGTAGTCCACCCGGTCTACCGGCTGTTCCGCAAGGAGCTGTACCATGACCTTTGATTCCGCCAGGTCTATCACTTTACGGGTATAGACATTGGGCCAGCAACGGTAACAATCTATGTAGTCCAGGCTATCCAGCGTAACCTCTATCCGGGTGAGGGGATAATCAAGGCCAGCCTCTATCTGTTTGTTGTAGACCTTTACCCGGCCGGGAGCGGACATACATCCTAAATATTCTGTAAAGTCCTGCGCTGATTTGTAAAATTGGCTGTATTTCCTGTTATCCTTGATAAGCTGTACACAATCACGGCCATATGGCACGTCCACTGCTAAATCCCATCTTTTTATCTTTATTGCTTCTACCATGGGGAACAGTTCGTTTAGGACCGTTCTTAGGAGCTGTCCTATCTGGCTTTGCAGGCCTCTGTATTCCACTTCCTCCTGGTCAAAAGGAGATACACTTATACGCATGAACCCATCATCATAAGCAATCTCACCAAGTATCTTGTTTGGGTTAAAGTCCAGGAAACCCTGTAAGACCGTCTCTTTCTTTACACCATTCATACAAAGGCCAATGGAAAATGATAATCCTTTGATACCAAACACAAAAAGGTATCGGTAATCAAAATCCTTTAAGGATTGATAATAAGTAGAGCCTGGAAGATAGGAGAGGAAGGAAAGGAAGGATTCAACCATATCTGTATCCGGGAACTCAAAGGAGTAACGGAGGGAATCACAGGAATAAAAGATACCATCCTCAATCAATGGGTTGAAATAATAAAGCATGGGCAAAACCTCCTAACATGAATTGTGTAAATTGTGTGAAAAAGTCAGAAATTGATAGGACTTCGGACCTAATTAGACAGGGGTCCGAAGTCGGTCACCGTTTCTTACGGTTCCATTTCCTCACGACCTCATGAAGCTGTACGCGTCCGCCGGCCATCGCCCGGCGGAGCGCTCCCAGCTTCCCCTGTTTCACCAGTTCCGGGAACGGCATGTATTCAAACTCCTTCTCCGGGAGCTGGGGAGGATTGTAGGAATTGAAATACTTTACATACTTCGGGATGTAGGTAAAACGCACGGAACCGAAGGGGGCCAGGAGCAGGGAATCAATGTTGTAATCATCCACTATCTTTGATTCACCGCTGGCCGACTTATCCGCATGGACAACGGCAACTGTCTTTGTGATACGCCTGGCAATGGAAAAGCAGTTCAGGAAGTTGTGGATGATGTACAGATGGTCAGTAAGGTCACGTATCTTCTTGTCAACATCAAAGGACTGGGAGAACAGATACACGATATGTTTATACTGCCGCTGATATTTGAAATAAACCTTTACGTGTTCCGGGAAGGACTTGAAATTACGGTTATCCCATACAAGGCCCACCTCATCTATAAGCAGGATAGAATTTTCAGGAAAATGGGCAACACCAATATCAACGGTATCGAAGTGATAAGTTCCAGGTATATGCACGTTGCTATAGACGTGCCACCCCTTCTTACGGTATTTAAGTGCCATTTTACACATGAGCGTAGTCTTGCCACTACCTTTCTTGCCAAAGACCATAAAGAGCTTATATGGATTGCGATACTTAAAGAAATGATAAGCAAAAAAGACAATCCAAAACATGCCAAAGCCAAAGAGTAGAACAGAAAACGCATACATTAAAACACCCCCTTAACAAGCTGTTTCGTGATACGGATAAGGCCAACGGGTAACAGGATTAAAAGCATGAACTGCCACATAATATTCGTATCAAGGGTAAAGGCATCCGGGGACATGGGGAACAGAATCACATCTATAAAAAGGTTGAATAAATCAATCATAAAATCACCTCAATGGGGGAAGGGGACCGGGGTCCCCTTCTGAATCATACCTGATGGTAAATGCGCATGAAGAACGCAACCACGGCGCCAGCGAAGAACAGACACATGGCAGCCAAAAGGATGGGCTGACTTAAAATCCAGGTGAGCAGAAGCCCACACTCCTTCCAAAGCCAGGCCGTGACCACGGAAAACGTGGCTAACAGACTGTCAAGGCCCGTGGCCGGAGTACCGCCCTCAGCAAAAGCCGGGAAAGCCATAGCAACAGACGCAACACCAGTGGCGACAGGGATGGAACGATACTTCTTAACCGCATTCTTAATCTTCAACATAAACAAACACCTCCTTATCAATTTATAAAAGTCGCCTAAATATATCTACAACCTTCTTAAGAAGGGGCAGACCAATCACAAACATCCCCACCCAGTAGGAATGCCTCCAAAGGATATCAAACAGAAGTGATAACTCATGAAACATCCATTCAACAACCTTCATAACAATACCAAGGTTCATATAATCACCGCCTATCTATCAGCGACACAAAGATATGGAAGAACTTATCCACAATCCATAAAAAAGCAATGAAGCCAAAGGCATAACAAACCGGATAGAACTGGACAGGGACATCCCCCATCAACGCGAGGATTTTCTCCATAAACATATCAAACAACCTCCCATCAGAACAACAACGATATATGTAAGCGTGTCAGAAACCTTGAATATATGATGATATTGATTCACCTGAATATTGACGTATGTATCACGATAGCGCAAACTACCGGAACTCCAATAATACTCCCTGACATAATTGGGGGAGCCATACTCGCTGATAGTGTAAAAGTTATTGCCAAGGCAGGGAGTAAGATACACAAGCTTACCTGTCTGCGCATACGGATTAAAATTCCCATCCACCAGACGGCCTTGAATGGTATTAGCCGAAACATTGAACAGACGGCCCTGACTGTCTACATAAAGGGAATCCGCATACTCAGGGGGAAAGAGAAGGGTATACTCCTGGCCTGAGATAGAAACATCATAACGAAGTACATTAACATAATCGTCAGAAGCAGAAACCGAACGCGCCGAACGGACAGGGGCATCCATAGGAATAATATCTGTAGGGCCTTCCTCCAGGTCAGAAACATCCTGCGCATCCTCCAGGGAAGAAAGCGCAGCATCCGAGGAGGAAGCAAGACCGGGACCGCCAAAAGAATCACGAATAGCAACAAGTTCGCATAAAATGTATCGGAGTAAATCATCACGTTTTAAATCCTCAAAATCATCAATATCCATCAAGGTTCTATCATCAATCAATAAATCCACATCCGTGTAGGCTGCATCCGAAGGAGAAGCAACCCATATATCATCCATATCCATGTCCCAATCCGTATCTGCATCCACCCTGGACGCATTGGAAGGTGTAGCTGTATCTGCATAGGCCAGGAGAGGGCAGGAGAGCAGGAAAAAACTACTTAGAGCCACCACTACGTTTAGATGCCCTGGGCGGACGAACCACGGAAGATGGACTACCTCCCGCACCACGGAAGGAAATGACAAGCGTAGTAACAAACACAGAAACAACAAGGACAGCGACCAGAAAATCACCATATGAATATCCTCCTAAATCACTGCCAAATAAAAGGACAGCAATCTGCGAAACAATAAAGATACAAAAATCAATTAAATCACGCATCATAATCATCACGACCCCTTATTAAGAATCTGGAACACAACCGCAAGGCTGATAGGGACAACCACAAAACCAACCATCCAGGGCGGGAGATAGGAAAGGCACATCACCAGCCAGCCAACGGAACGGACAATATTAACAATCACAAGAACAAGCGTTGCAATCATGTTGACAATGAAGCTAACCACAGTTTCAACAAACCCGGCAACCGCATCAAAAAACTGAAACATTTATGTCCCCCCTTTGAACCGATAATAACCAATGCAGAGCATGGCAATCGTGAGAGTAAGGGAAAAGCCGATAGGGATATTCAACCCTTTCATGTTATTGTAAATATGATTCAGAAAATAGGATATATCCGATAAAGGTCCCTTAATACGGGTAAAATAATCATCATAACGGAATGAATTAATGTTATTGCTTACATCCTCCATTAACTGTTTTTCATTTTCCTGCATGTTGTGAATAGAATCATTCAGCTGAGCATTACTGTTATCCAGACGGGATTTATCATAACCATTTGCAAGCTTATCTGTATTTGCATTATTATTGTTAATGATATTCGTGGTATTGGATTCCTGGGAATCAATGATATCCTCTGTATTGCGCCGGTTTGCGGCTAAATCCTCAGAGTGATGTTGATTCATCTTGTTATACATGTTCGTGAACTCACCCGCCAACTGGTCCCAAAAGGAATGGAGCTGATTACTGATAGTCTGAGTGGTATCCACAATCTGTTCAATGATAGTATCCTGTTTCTGCACCAAAGCCGCCGTATTGTTAGCCGTATCCTGGACCGAATTGGCAATTGCCTGGTTCTGTTCCGATGCATCCGGAAGAGGGGCAACCGGATTGTTAATGTTACCGGATTCATAATCCCGGAAGGAAATGACCGAGGAAAAGTTAAGTTTCTGCGTACCATAAAGAGGAAACGCATAAGGGAAAAAGAACTCAACCGAGGTGAGGGCCTGGCTATTCACGTTATATGTAACCGTATAGAAGTCAGGGGGAATAGTATCCGAAGCAATCTTCGGAAGCTGGCCGGATAAATCCGAAGCGTTAGGTCTTTTAACACGGCCACGGGCATACATCCTATCAAGCAATAATGAAGTGCTACTTGTCTGGATGGAAACCTGAGCCTTCCACTTGCCAGTTGTTGGAAAAGAAGAGCGGGGGAGAACCAAAACAAAACCTTGAATGCCCATACCGTCAGAAGGTGTAAATTCCTTACCAAAAGCACCTTGCCCGCCAGCCTCCTGAACCTTACCAAGGGATTTCTTATAGGTTCCAGAACCATAAGCAAAAACCTCAACCGTTGACCAATTAATCGTATTGGTAGATGTAGGAAGGTCCCCGGCCAAAACAGTCAGGGGAAATAACGAAAGGATAAAAAGCGCCAACAGGGCACTTAAAAACTTCTTAACCATAAAAAAAATACACCCCCTAACAAAAGTGTTAAAAGATGTATCCTTATATACTTAAATCAGCCTTAACTATTCGTTAAACTAGACTTTCGCGAATAGTTAGCAGGGTGCTTTTATGTGTTGCAAACAATCCGGTTACTGCTTCTGTGTGGCTGGTTTGTAATATAAATAAGGAGGTTTTGCATGAAACTTTTAAACTCTGTGAGGAAGTATGGTGCGTTGCCGATTGCTTCCGGTCTGGTGTCTGTGGGGCTTGCGGTTCCTGCCTTTGCGGCTGAGGGAAGCCCTGCAGGTCCTACTGATTGGTCTGGTGTTATATCGGCTCTCACTGCCCAGGTATCCATCAGTACCATTATGGGTGCGCTTGCTACATTTGTCGCCGCCGGTATCGGTATCGTGTTTACCTGGTGGGGTGTTCGTAAGGGGATTCGTTCCCTTATGGCGGCATTCCGTAAAGGCCGCATGTCCATCTAGTCCCCTGGGGTCTGGCCTTCCATGGTTAGGCCCCCTTTTTTTGAAAGGAAATGTTTATGGAAACTAACTTATTGGATGGTAGTTTAAATCCGGTCAATGTCGTAAAGGTGATTAAGCATAACCACGATTTTTATAAATCACATCCCGGTTACTTTAGGCCCGAAGGATTGCTTGTCTTTTGTGGAGAACAAGGGTCTGGAAAAACCTTGTCCGCTGTGCAGTATGTTAAGCGGTTATGTGAGGAATATCCCCGGGCTATCCTGTGCACCAATGTCCAGATTAGTGGCCTCTCTCCTGTTACTGAGGTGGTCGAATACGACGGCCTGGATTGTCTTAAGAACCTGGAAAATGGCTACTATGGTGTGATTTATTTGATTGATGAAATTCACCTGGAATTTAATAGCCTGGAATCAAAGAACATTGACATTGAGGTTATGATTGAGGTCAGCCAGCAGAGAAAACAAAGAAAGCATATCATAGGTACATCCCAGGTATACGGGCGGCTTGCAAAACCGTTTCGGGAGCAAATCAGGAATGTGGTGCTTTGTTCCAACTTCTGCAAAATCCTTCAGATTAATACCTTGATTGATGGTGCAAAATCGGTTGAAAAGGATGGAAAGCTAATCACGGAATCAGTAAAGCGGTTCTTTTGGTTCCATAAGCCTGAATTGTATGACAGCTATGATACATACGCAAAAATGAAGCGTTATAAAAAAGAATGGCAAGGAAGGAGGTTGTCTTGATGGTACAGGAAGCAATTAATCTGTTTGCGGATGTGGTTGCGGCGGCTATCCCTTATGCGGTGGTGTTCGCATTGGGCCAGCGTCTGGTTACTATGTTCTTGGGGATGGCCTTTAAAGGTTATGTGGAAATATGATGATGAGGTGGAAACATGTTATATTATGTACTTTGGTTCTTTCTGCTTTTGGGTGTAGCAACGTTTTTGCGGATGAGTACACGCTTACTGAGGAAAATCAGGCGGCTGATTCGGTTCAGGATGAAAATGCGGTACCTGATTTAAACGGCTGGTTATCTTCTGTTTCGGATGATGATATAGACTTTGACCAGTACCAGGAAATCATGGCAATTATGTATCCTGAATTGGCTGAAACAGACGATGAAGAGGAAGAGGAATTGTTGGACGATGGTATAGATGTTGCGTCCCCTTCCACTGCTTCACGGTCTAAAGCTGGCCAGACGGTTCAGAACATTCTTACGTTTAATAGTGTGGCTCCTGCTTCGGTTTATCCGTCTCCGGGTGATGGTACTATTTCAACTACGTATCTACAGTACTTTAAAGATATGCTTGTAAAGCTTCCGCATGATACACAATATGTTTTCTTTCGGGTGAATGACTATGAATATCGTATGGTATATGGTGATGCAATTAATCTTTCTGGTGATGTATTTAGCGGGGATGATTTAAGTTATATCCGCTATTACCGCACTAATAACTATAGTGTCTGGAAGTTGGAATCCGGTTATGAGGGAAGCTTCCGATTAACGACAAACGGTTATCTTGTATATAGCAATGTCGGTGATTTATACCCGTCAATGAATGGGGGTGTTTATACATATGCGGTTTATGCGTGCCTGTTTGTGCTGGTGCTTACTCTTCTGTTTAACCTTGTCCATGCCTTTTTCTTCGTGGGCAGATACCGCTTCTAGCAGTAATGCGAAAAGGGCCGTTATGTCCAGTGATATGTTACCATTTCAGGATTACATGGAAACGGATGATTTTGATACGTTGGGTGTACCTGCTCTTATGTCTGATGGTGGAGAATCTTTTAGTACAATTGATTTTACTGGTAGTAAGTTTAATTTACGGTATTACGATATGAGTAATAACGTAAAGGACGTTTCTGTCAATCTTAATGCGGATGGTTACGCTAGTATTGCTAGGCCGTCTGATTTTGTTAAATCAGTTGAAATTGAGATACGTTTATTTAAGAGTAATTTACCATCTGCTGGTAAGTATAATATGAATGTCCATTTTGGTTCCAATACTGGCGGGTTTACCTATACCGATGCTTTTGTCTGGAGTGGAAAAAATAACAAGAACGCTGGTATGCAACAACAGCAGACATCCATTGATTTTTCACAGGGTTCCGGTGATTTTAACATATCTACCATTGTTGAGATTGGCAATATAGATTATTTGAATGTCGGTGCTTATTCTTCTGGTATCATTCCTCCTGTTGGCGGCTTTTTTACGGTTTCATTTACAAAGGTTTCTGGTTCTGTTGCGCCTGATGTAACTACGGCTGGCGGTTCTTATTCTTCTGGTGATGCTCTTGCTGATAATACAGCCCGGCAGGTAGAACAAGGTGACACAATAATTGAGCTTATTAAGAATACCATTCAGACTATTAGTTTTCAGCTTACATCTTTCTGGAATCAGTTGGCTGGTGAGTTTACAAATCTTTACAACAAAATGAACCAGCATCATCAGGAAAGCATGGATAAGGTGGACGAACAAATAGATAATGACAATGCTAATACAGACAAGGTTACAACTGCCATAGAAGCTCATGGGAACTTTATCATAGAGGGGCTTAAGTCCCTCTTTATCCCCTCGAATGAATATTTCAAGTCTTGGTTTGACAGCATGTATCAGTTCTTTAATGACAGGCTGGGCTTCCTCATGCTCCCCGTTGATTTGCTGGTGCGTATGGTTGATATATACACGTCTGCCGGTTCTTCTTCTGCTGGTATTCCCTTTCCGGAATTTAAATGGATGGACGGTACAGTTATTATTCCTGCCCAGACGGTTCAGTTTGATTTCCTATCAACGGATTGGGGGAAAGGCATTCAAAATAAGCTTTATTTTGTCGGCAATCTAATCATGATTGGCGCCTTACTCTCCCTCATGCATAGGAAATTTGAGGAGGTGTTGCGCAATTGATTTTACAAGCTGTATTTGACCTTGTAGCGGCCCTGTTAAAACTGGTCTTTGGTTGGATTAATCTGCCTGATATGCCGTCTGCTGTAACATCCGTGATTGATGAATTATTTACCTGTATACAGGGCGGCATGGGTATCATTAGTGTGTTCGTTGATATGTCCATGGTGAAGATACTTCTGCCTGTCCTGCTGATAGTTGTGAACTTTGAACACGTTTGGAAGTTCACCATGTTTATATTGCGCAAGATACCGTTCCTTGGTATTGAGTGATTGGATGTGTGTATCCGGCCTGCTAGGCTTCGCCGCAGGCCGGGGCTGTCCTGATTGGAGGTTTTTATGTCTACGTTTTTAACATGTTCGTGTTCTGTTTGTCCACATTTTCATTGGTTTATCTGGTTTTGCATGGGTTGTGCATGGGGGATGGTTTGGACTGGTATTTTTAATCCCCTTGTTACTTCCTTTTTGTTATTCCTAGTACGATTGCTAAAACGAATGCTAAAACGATTACGGTTATAATTGTGTTCGTTGGGTTTTGAAAACAAAATGTTCCAATTTTTTTAATTGTTTCTGCCATTTTCCATCCCTCCTAAGGTTCTGCCGGGCGGCTGGCTCTCTTTACATGTTGATTGTGCCAGTATTATCCCGCCCTATGTTGACTGTTTTACTGTTCTTCTCTCCTGTGCGCTCCATGTCCTGTGCTATGAGGTCTTTAATATATCCGCTTAATTTGGTGTATCCCCTGGCCTTCATGTGTTCGATTACTTCCGGGTATTCTTCTTCACGGATGTATACTTTTACTGTTTTGTATGTGTCTTTGTTGTACTCTCTGTTATATTCGTTTTTGTTGTAGTCTTTCATATGCTCACCTAGGCCTATGTGCAAAAAGCACTATAACATAGGCCTAGGTTTGGCTATTATGCCAATATACACATAGGCCTATGTGTGCTATACTATAGTTACAAAGTTAATAAAGCTCCATAGCAACGAGAACACAAAGTGTAGCAGTGAGAATGGAGCCACTATCTCAAAGTAAGTATATCAAATGAATCACAGTTTTGAAAGGGGAAAATGATATGACAAAGAAAGAGACTGCAATATTTAGGAACATGTATGATGATGCGCTTGATGAATATATGAAGTATGTTATGGCACATGAGAATGCGCCGGCTGATGTTCTTGAACGTGCGCTTGTTTTAACTCAACTTAATAAATTGTTTTTTCCAAAGGATTGTGTGGAACAAGGGGCCTAGCCCCTTCCCCTTTAATGCGGCCCCCTTGATTGGTGGACGGTTCCCAGCCCGTGAAACGCAGAGGAAAGGCTATTATGTTCAAGCGGTTGTTGTCGGTGCATTGGAAACCGTCATTGTTGGATTTAGGCAGAAATACTGCCCTCCCAGGTTGATGTAAACGCCCTGGGTGGTACGTTGACAATAGAATATTGAAAGGAAGGTAAAATCATGAAAGTTAAAGTTTTAGGTATTCAGTCCGTTGACTATGTGAGCCGTAAGACTGGCAACCCTGTTAAGGGGGTTACATTGCATTCTGCCTTTAAGGATGCGCAGGTGGAGGGCGAATCTGTATCCTCTATTTTTGTCAGTGATAATCTGAATCTCAAGTGTATTTCTGAGATTCGTCCCGGTATGCTGGTTGATGTTGAATACAATAACCGTGGTTATGTCTGCGATTTGGCTATCTGTAAGTAGTAGTCGGCTTTTCGCACTTCTCCTTATGCTGGCTGTTCTGTCCTGGTTCAGCCAGCCCCCTTGCGGGTGATTCCCGCATTCCCTTGTTCGCTCTCTGTGCCAGGCCAGACAGCGGTTTAGATTCGTCATTACGTGGAGTACCTACGTTCTGCCATTTTCCTGCTGGTGATGGCTTGTAAAACCCCCGTAGGGTAATACGGGGGTACTAAATACAGTGGAGGTCGGAATGGAAGGAAACTTAATAACCCTGGCTAATGGGTTAGTTGTGTCGGTTGACTGGCTGTCGTTCACGGTCACGTCAACAAATGATTTGGTGGATGTCCTGGATATGCTGGGATATACCACTGAGGACTTTACACGGATGCCGAAAGGTGCCCGTGGCTACAGGACTATGTTTCGGCTCAATGGTTATTCCCTTAGCGTCCTTTGTGACGGGAATCCTGATATGGGAATCCATGTGGATGTAAGTGGCTCTGCCATAGGCGAGTTGATACGTAGTTTTTCGGAAACATTGAAAATAGATACCCCTTTCGGTGAGGGGTATGACATAGATTTTGACAGCACATTTATGGTATCTCTCTTGGAGCGCATACGTGATAATGGCCATGTTACCAGGATTGATATTGCGATAGACGATATCGGCTGTAAGTACTTCTCAACGGATGATGTGTGTTGCTTATATCAAAACACTCAGATTGTTTCAAAATTCCGTAACATGCGTAACGTGGTTGAATCCGAAGTATCTGGCCGTAAAACAGGCCATACGGTATACTTTGGCAGTCGTACAAGTGATATCTTTTTGAGGGTTTATGATAAGCAGTTAGAACGCAATCGAAAGCTTTCCGCAACTGGTGCCCATATTGATAATTCTTGGGTGCGCTGGGAATTGGAACTTAAGAATGACCGGGCAGTTAGTATATCTAAAATGCTTGTATCTGGTATTCCCCTGGGTTCTGTTGCTGTTGGTGTCCTGGGGCATTACATGCGGATGATTGAGCTTGACGATATCAATCGTTCCCGTTGCTCTACATATTCTGTCTGGGCTGATTTCATGGATGGTATATCATCATTAAAGATAACCGTCCCAAAGTATGAAAAGACCATGGACGAGAAAAAGACCTGGATAAAAAGACAGGTCATGCCCACTCTCGCCGCCGTCATTTTGGCTGATGGTGGTAGCCTTGAATTTGTAGAGGATAATCTGGAAAATGGTTTAAATCGCATGAGTAATTCGTTGTATAAAATGGCAATGGCTGAACTTTGTGATTGATATAGATTGCAACTAGTTCGCGAAAGTCTGGCTTTCACAAATAGTTGACGGTCGAGCGCGCTCCTGCGGGAATATTCCATGTCGCGCGCTGTCAACTACCATTTCCCTGACTGGCTTCGCCAGACATTTTCGTGAAAGTCCTTACCGTGCTTTCGCGAATAGTTATAACGCAATCTTCATTTTACAGTTTATAGCAGCATCCATACCTGGGGTTTCATACTCCGCGCATGAATGCTGCCTTCCTTTTTAAACTTTCCTTCCTTTTTAAACTTTAAGCCTTAAAAACATATATCTTTAAGCGGCATATCCGCCATGGGTACTTTTGCCGGCTTCATTGCAGAGCTGTTCAAATTCTTTTAATTTCTGCTTTGCCTCTGGCGTCAGGTTCTTTGGAACCTGCACCTCTACTGTTACATACTGGTCGCCATGTACAGCTGGATTTCCTGAGGCCACAATGCCCTTACCCTTCAGACGGATCTGGCTTCCGGACTGTGTACCTGCCTTTATCTTGCATATAACATCACCATAAATCGTGGAAATCTTGACTTCGCCGCCAAGCACTGCTGTTGCAAACGGAATTGTAACGGTTGTATAAACATTCTGGCCGTCTCTGCGGAATCCCGGTTTGTCATGAACCGTTATGTTCAGGAGCAGGTTTCCAGGCTCCCCGCCATTGGTTCCGTCCATACCTTTTCCTTTTAATCGCATTACTTTGCCGTCTGCAATGCCTGCCGGAATAGTTACCTCCATTGACTGCACCTGTCCGTTTTCGTCCTGCAGACGGATTATTTTTTTGCAGCCAAAGGCCGCTTCATCGAAGCTGACTTCTATGCTGCTCTGGATGTCTGCCCCCTTTTCCGGGAATCCATGTCTGGAATAGGTTTTGTTGAATCCGTTACCCCGGAATCCATTGGCGGTTCCTCTATGAAAAGCACCGGAACCTCCGAAAATATGTTTCAGAATATCGTCCATATCCTTTCCGCCTTCAAAATGATATTCACGATAGCCATTATTCATATCTCCGTAGGCATAATGGGGGCCATTCCCAAAACCATTGCTTTCTGTGCTTCCATAAGCTCCGGCTGTCTCATCAAATGCTGCATGTCCATACTGGTCATATAATTCCCGTTGTTTTTCGTCACCCAGTATATCATAGGCCTCATTTAGTTCTTTGAAACGCTCTTCTGCCTGGACATTTCCCACATTGCTGTCCGGATGATACTTTTTTGCCAGTTTCCTGTATGCTTTTTTGATTGCCGCGGCGTCTGCTGTCCTGCTGACACCTAAAACATCATAATAATCTTTTTTCATCATTCATGCTCCCCTTCTTTCCTTTGGATATTTAGGTAAGAGAAAAACGGGAGAACACCCAAATGCTCCCCCGCATACCTTCGCTACTATATTATCTCTTGATTGTATTACATTTTTTCGCTGCTGGTTCGGGTTCTCTCTTATGGGACAAACATTATCAAAACCACGGTTTCATAGCTTCTTTTTGTTCCATAACCCCATCTGTTATATATGTGTTATAACACATGACAAATGTAGCGTCAAGAGTAATTTGCAATTATCTGATGAAAATTTTTAAACACGTCAGAGGTCCGGCTTCCTTTTGAAGATGCCGGCGTAATCAATATCATACAAACGTAGTCTGATTCCGGATTTTCCAATCCATGCTGCTCTCTGCATCCGAAAGTCCAAACTCTGTCAATTGATTCCCAAAAGCTTCAGTATTTCATTGTGAGGCCTGTCTGCATCCGCCTGAAACACATCAATGTGATTCAGATCCCCGCTCCTGTCCGTAAAGGCAGGGAACAAAAATCCGCATACGGGTTTATCCGGCTCATACTCTCCGCTCAGGGGGCAGACGGCGCAAATCATATATTCAAATACTTTTTCTGATTCCCACTGGCGTTCCCTGTCAGAACCTTTTGCCGGGATATCATAACGGTCATGGAACACAAGGATGGCATACTCCCTGTCCGCACGGTAATGCTCCATGACAACATCATAAAAGGTATCCATCAGGGCATCATTTTTCAGGCCGCATTCGTTCATGGCCATGAGCAGCTGCCACATACTTCCCGGTTTCCGTGCGCTTTGAGTATATTCGTATTTTTTCAGGTTTACATTTGTGGCTGCAAAGGGGATTTCCTTAGCCAGTTTCAGTTTCTTTGTCCGTTCTGATGCTGATAATTTCAGAAAATTAATATTAAAACTTCCGTCAAAATCCCCGTCCCTGTCCACATAACATCCCGCAATCCTGGTAAAGGAGGTACGGGAAAGGGTCATCCGCCTTGTAAGCTCCAGCATGTCTTCTCTGTTTATCATAATCCGTCAATTACCTTCCTGTCATTTTCTGTCATTCATAAACAGATTGTCCTGTCAGGTTTACGTTTCCATAGGATGATGTGATTTGGCACGTAGATTCTCACAACGCCCTGCTCTCGGGTGCCGTTTGTGTTCCATACCATGGAAACCCGGTACATTCATCTGGGTTTGGGGATTCTGGATACAACGGAAGGTTACATCCCCCTTATCCGGCCTTTCGTAGAATTTCGGGATATACATCCATGGTTATTCTCTGTCTCTCCTGTCATCATGCAAATGGAACATAATCCTGTTTTTAAACTCCTGTGCCTTGCCGTCGTTCCAGTCATGGACCGGCCTGTAATAGCCCGCAATCCTGCTGTAAACATCCGCAGCTCCTTTGCATTTCGGACAAGTCTCCTGCCTGCCGGGCAGATAGCCGCAGGTCTGGCAGATGGTGTAAACGGGAGACAGTGTGAAACAGGGAATATGATGCTCTGTAAGCATGCCCCAGAGCAGGTCCCTTGCCTGTTTCCAGTCCTCCAGCTCCTGCTCCATGTACACATGGAATACAGTGCCTGTGGTATAAAGCGGCTGCAGGGAATCCTGGTTTATGAGCGCATCCCGCAATGTACCGTCATAATCTGCGGGCAGCTTGGTGCTGTTTGTATAATAAGGCTTGTCCCCATCATGACCCGCTGTCCGGATCCCGGAGAAATGCTCCCGGTCCAGTCTGGCGAAACGGAAGGTAGCTGATTCTGCCGGCGTTGCTTCCAGGCCGTAGAGATTACCGTACTCCATCTGGTATCCAATCAGCTTTTCACGCATATGGTTCAGGACAGAGACAGCGAACTTCTCTGTCTCTTCGGATTCCAGGCCGGCCTTCAGCCACGGTGCATTGAGTCCAGCTTCATTCATGCCGATGACGCCGATGGATGAAAAGTGATTGTCAAAATCAGTGAGGTAACAGGCCGTATAGGGATAAAGTCCATTTTTTAACAGGGTGGAGATCACCTTCCGCTTAATGCTCAGGGAACGGGCAGCCAGGTCCATCATCTGGTCCAGCCGGGCAAAAAACTCCTTTTCGCCCTTTGACTGGTACGCAATCCTGGGAAGATTGATCGTGACCACGCCCACGGAACCCGTATGCTCTCCGTATCCGAAAAAGCCGCCTGATTTTTTCCGCAGCACACGGAAGTCCGGCCGGATTCCTTCATAAGAAGTCCTTACATCTTCCGGTTTCATGCCGTTTCCCATGTAATTGACGAAATACGGGGTGCCGTAATGGGATGCCAGGGAAAACAATAACCGGTTTTGTTCCGTATCCGACCAGTCATAATCCGGTCCTATCCCATAAGCCGGAATGGGATACTGGAATCCCAGGCCATTAGCATCGCCTTCCAGCATGGTTTCCAGGAACGCCCGGTTTACCATGTCCATTTCCTCCTGGCAGTCCCCGTATGTAAATTCCATTCTCCTGCCGCCCACAATGGCCTTTTCATCAGCCATATCCCCTGGCACCTTCAGGTCCATGAAAATGTGGGAAAATGGGGCCTGGGTACCCCAGCGGCTGGGGGTGTTGACTCCAAAGACAAACGCCTCCATGC
>OHCT01000340.1_pt1 | contig 21607 bp, 16 predicted proteins | sample 1566871 | NCBI WGS metagenome assembly OHCT01 (sample SAMEA3879548, study PRJEB24766) | human gut metagenome | biome: human-associated habitat; feature: feces | place: USA | collected 1985/1987 | reverse complement strand
TATCATTTTGGTGCAAGCGTAATTCATGGGTAGCGTAGCAATATTTTGCGCTTACAGAAATGGCATTTCTTACAAAGCCGGTGGTCGGTTCAATATTAGGGTAGTTATATCTCCAATTGTCGTATTCATCTCTGGAGAGTTCGCCCTGTTTAAACTTGGAATATTGGGTAAGCCAGGCGAAGAGCATAGGTGCTATCTGGTTATAAGCCTGGTGCTCCTCGTCAAGAGTTATACATGGTAATCCATTTTTGTCGGTACTGATCTTAAATCCATATTCGTCCTCAAGGGCGAAGAAGGTATGCATCAATCCGAGATATGAATCAATATTAGATACAGTGATTGCTCTGGGTGTGACACCAAAGATATCTGCGAGTTGTTTGATAAGATCATCTTTCGGAGTACGGGCTTCCGTTTCGTATTTTGCGATACGAACATCAGATGTTTTGCCCATGAATCTAATCATTTCGCCCAGTTCTTTCTGCTTCAATCCTTTTCTGCTTCGGAATAATCATATTCTTTTTCCTAACATAGTTGCCTCCTTTTGTCCGTTAATGTTGCCATTAGCATAATAGTTAAATCAATTTGTTTAAGTGTAGTATAGCACCTGTAAATAATGTAATCGAGAAAAGCTTTAACAAAAAAGGTTAATTTTTGCAGAAAAGGTCTTGGCTCAACTGAAAAAAGTTAATATAGTGACAATGCACAACTTAACGGATAAAAGTTAAATATAAACTGAATGAGTGTACGAAACTGAACAAACCGCCAAGACCTTCGATGTGAAGCGAGCGCCTGAGGACAAATAAAGAAAGGTACAAGGGATGGCACAGCGCCGAGCAGGGCTGCCTGTCAGAACGGGGACGAGAATATAACAAATAAAATCTTCAATGAAAGGAGGCGAAGCAGATATGAAACTGCATTCATTGGTGGTAAAAGAGCTTAATGTGAAACTGTATAGTTCGGAATTGTATGATGATTATATGAGCGTTGTGGATACGACGGATAAGAAGCCGGTTGAGGAGCAGAATGTGAATTATTACAACAATGAAAAACGTTAGACTAGGAGTAGATGGGTAGAATTATTAACGTTGAGGATGATATCTTATTGATTAACAATATCTGTCCTTTACATATTTTAAGAGATTGAAAAAATCAATTTCAGATTGAAATAAAACGAATTTGCTGATATAATGAAAAAGAAATAATAAATCGTTGTAATGATACGAAAGGGATTATAAATGGCAATCAGATACAACAAATTATGGAAACGATTAATAGATGAAAATATGATGAAAGTTGACCTTAGAGACCAGGCAGGAATTACAACTAATGCACTGGCAAAACTAGGGAAGAATGAACATGTAAGTACACAAGTTTTGGAAAAAGTATGTAATGTATTGCATTGTGAGATACAGGACATTATGGAATTTGTTCCAGACGAGGAAAGGGAAGAAAAGTAATATGGCTAAGAAGAAAACAGCTGAAAAGGCATTGAACATAGATAATATTTTATTTAATTGTAGAGATTATTTGCGTGCGGCACGTAACTCCGGCTCATTCTTTGAAAAAAGAGATATGATGCTTACGCTAGTGTTCTTGAGGTTTATCGGTGAAAAGTATGAAGATGGAATTGAAAATCTAAAGCAGACACTTAAAGAGCAGGGATTAGATCTGGAAGATGAGAACATTAGAGCAGCATTCTTTGATGATGCTACTTTTGCAGACGGTACATATAATTTACCCCCAGAAGCAAGATGGTCAACCATTATCAATACACCGGCGCCACAGCTTAATGTTGCACTTGATACTGCTTTGCAAAGATTAGAGGAAGAAGATTCACAGTTGAAAGGATGTTTTGTTAAAGGAACATTTACAGCACGTAATTTAGCAGCTAATGATATAAAGAAAATTGTTGATGAAGTGAACAAAATCAGTCATAAGACATTTGGAGAGGAAAAAGACCTTATTGGTCGTGTATACGAATACTTCCTTAAAGAGTTTGCGGTAAATGCTACAAAGGAGGAAGGAGAATTTTACACACCTCATGATGTAGTTCAACTCATTGCAACGATGATTGAACCTTATGATGGAACCTTATATGATCCTTGCTGTGGTTCGGGTGGAATGTTTATTCAGAGTGCTGAACTTGTAAAGTCAAAGCAGGAAAACTTAAATGGTATCAATGTATATGGGCAGGAAAAAGAACCGGCTACATATCGTCTAGCGAAAATGAATTTAGCTTTGCGCGGAATTAGCCATAATCTAGGAGAAGAAGCAGATTCATCATTTACGCATGATTTACACAAGGGGTTGCACTTTAATTACATTATGGCAAATCCACCTTTTAATCTGAAAGGTTGGTATAACGACAATTTGAAAAATGACCCTCGTTGGTCTGATTACCAAACACCACCTGAGAGCAACGCAAATTATGCCTGGATTTTGCATATACTTTCGCATTTGAAGAAAGCTGACGGAGTTGCGGGATTCCTTCTTGCGAATGGTGCGTTGAATGATAGTGATACGTTGGAAATACGTAAGGAACTGATTCAGAAGGATAAGATTGAGGCTATTATCGTTCTTCCAAGAGAATTATTTATTACCACAGATATCAGTGTTACTCTTTGGATTCTGAATCAGAATAAAAAAGGCGGAAAATACCATGGAAGAAATCTCCGAAATCGTGAGCATGAGATACTCTTTATGGATTTACGCCAATGGACAGAAAATGCTGTTAAGGGCGAGAGCAAAAAGAAAGTTCGTTTGAATACAGAACAAATTGAGGACGCAGCAAATACTTATCACACATGGCAATGTGAGGGCACTGATGGATCAGACTATGAGATACCAGAACTTTACCGTAGTGTGGGTATTGATGAAATTGAAAATAAAGGTTGGGCTCTTACACCAAGCAAATACATTGAGTTTATTGACCATGATTTAGAAATTGATTATGAAAAAGAAATGGCTCGTATTCAATCTGAAATGAAAGAGATTATGAAGCAGGAAAAGAAATCCCAGCAGATGCTGGAAGATGCATTTAGGAGGATTGGATATGGGATTGACTAGATATAAAATTGGAGAATTGATAGAAATAGTTGATGAAAGAAACAATCTTGGTATTAGAGAGTTTTTTGGAATCAATATTAATAAAGAGTTTATGCCTACCGTTGCAAATACCGAAGGTTTAGATGAAACTAAGTATAAAGTGGTTAGAAAGAATCGTTTTGTTTATAGCGGGATGCAAACAGGTCGAGATGAATGCATTAGAGTAAGTATGTATAACAAAGATGTTCTGATATTGGTATCTCCTGCATATACAACGTTTGAAGTTGTTGCGACAGATATTGTTAATCCGTTGTATTTCTTTATGAAATTTCTTTCTAAGGAAAAGGATAGATATGGTGCTTTTTGTAGTGATGGAAGTATTCGTTCAAATCTTGATTGGGAAGTGTTTTGTGATATTGAACTTGAACTGCCGCCACTATCAATTCAACAAAATTATATAGATATCTATAATGCTATGCTTGAAAATCAGAAAAGCTATGAGCGTGGATTGTATGACTTAAAACTCGTATGTGATGCGTATATTGAAGATTTGAGGAGAGAGATGCCTTGTGAAGCAATTGGTCCCTATATAGAAGAGGTCAATCAAAAAAATACTGGTAATCTCAAGTTGGATTCTGTACGAGGTATAGCAACAAGTAAAGAATTCATCAATACTAAAGCTAATATGGAGGGAGTTTCTCTAGAAAATTACAAGGTAGTAGAGCCTGGAATGATTGCTTTTATTTCTGACACTTCACGAAGAGCAGATAAAATATCGATAGCTTTGAATCAGTCAGAGGAGAACTATTTAGTATCGTCAATATCAACTGTAATACAAACTGATAATACTAAACTACTTCCTAAATATTTGTATTTATTCTTTTGCAGAACAGAATTTGATCGTTATGCCCGTTTTCATTCATGGGGGAGTGCAAGAGAAACATTTAGCCTTGATGATATGAAAGAAGTACGAATACCACTTCCATCTATTGATGTTCAAAAAGCCATAGTAGGTATTTATGAAGCATACACAATACGAAAAGAGATTAACGAAAAACTCAAAGCACAAATAAAAGATATTTGTCCAATACTTATTAAAGGTTCAATAAAAGAAGCGACAAAAGCAAAGGAGGCATAGCCTATGGCAGGATTAAAAGAATACAATGGACATTATTGTGAATCAGAATATGAATATGCCTTTATCGGCTTTTTAAAAGCAGAAGGTTGGATATATACATCAGGTAATAATATCCGTCGTGTCACAAAAAGAGATGTACTAATTGCTGATGATTTCAAGAAGTTTATAGCAGACACCAACCCGGATTTGACGGAAGAGGAAGTGACACAGATTTATGATAATGTCCGTCTTGTAGGTGCGGAAAGTGATTTTGCCACTTTGCACAAAGTATATGGCTGGATGGTAAATGGTGTTCAGTTTACACCGCAGGATGGGCTGCCAAGAATGATACCACTTATTGATTTTGACAGCTGGAATAAGAATATCTTTCGTGTAGTGAATCAGTTTACAGTAGAGTATACAAACAATGGTCAAAAAGAAAATCGCAGACTGGATGTGCTTTTGTTTGTAAATGGTATGCCACTATGTGTTATTGAGTTGAAAAATCCCTCTGATGCGAATGCGACTATTTATGATGCTTGGGAGCAAATTAATATTCGCTACTGGAGAGATATTCCGCATCTTTTACACTATTGCCCTTTAGCTTGCATTTCAGATGGTGTGAAAACAAGATTAGGTACAGTGCGTACACCTTACGAGCATTTTTATGCTTGGCGCAGAGTAAATGAAGGAGATGCTGTATCTGCTTTACCTTTTGCAGAAACAGAAACTATGATAAAGGGTGTTTACGCACCGGAGCGGTTCTTGGAGATTTTCAGAGATTATATTTATTTTCAGGATAGTATTTATGATAGCGATGAGCGAGAAATTGTATGCCGTTATCCGCAATTTTTTGCTGCAAGATTACTCAAACAAAGTATCATCAAATCGGTAGTTGAAAAAAGTGGTAAAGGTGGAACATACTTTGGTGCAACTGGATGTGGAAAAACATATACGATGGCTTTTCTTGCACGTCAGCTTGCACTTCGTTGTACAGATATTCCGGAAATCGGTTCTCCAACAATCATATTAATTGTTGACAGAGATGAACTGCAAAAACAAGGTTCAAAGCTTTTTACAAAGAGTAAAGAGTTTCTTAATCTGGGTGAAGTATCTGTTGTAAAAAACAGAGCACAGTTAAGGCAGGAGCTTGGTGCAAGACAAAGTGGTGGTTTTTATATTTGCACCATTCAGAAATTCTGCGATAGGGAAGATGACAAAATCGGACTTATCAATGATAGGCAGAATATTATATGTTTTTCAGATGAGGCTCACAGAACTCAGCTGGAACATTCTAAGAAAATTCAGTTTAGTAAGGATGCCGATGAAAATATGAAAGCTATGGTTTCAAAACCATATGCAAAAGTATTGAAGGAAGCATTTCCACATGCTACTTTCGTCGGTTTTACCGGAACGCCTATTGCGGAAACTTATCAGACTTTTGGTGAAGAAATTGACCGATATACAATGGATCAGGCAGTTGCAGATGGACTTACTGTTTCCATTAAGTATCATCCGCGTATTGCAAAGGTATTACTTGATAATAAAAAGGTAAAAGAAATTGAGATTTATTATAAAAAGTGTGCTGATGACGGCGCGACATATGAGGATATCGAAGCAAGTAAGAAAGCAATGAGTTCTATGGAAATAATTCTTGGTGAGCCTTCCAGACTTGAGCGTCTTGCTACAGATATCCACGACCACTATGTTTCAGCTTGTGCAGGTGATCCGGATAGAATACAAAAAGCAATGGTGGTATGTTCTAATAGAAAGATTGCTTATGCATTATTACAGAAGTTCAAGGATAAATACCCTGAATGGTTTGAAGAAAAGAAATCACCGGATGGGGTTTCTGTAACAGAAGAGGAACTGAAAGAATTGAAACCAATGCCATTTATTGTAATGGTATCCAGTGTCGGCAATAATGATGAAAAAGATATGTATAATTATCTTGGTGGAGTGAAAAATGACAAGCGCTCAGAAGAATTGGATGCTGCATTTAAACAGGAAAAGTCAAATTTTCATATTGTTATTGTTGTAGATATGTGGATTACGGGCTTTGATGTTCCTTGCCTTACATACTTATATAATGATAAACCTCTCAAAAAGCATTTGCTGATACAGACAATAAGCCGTGTAAACAGAAAATATCCGGGGAAAGAATATGGTATGGTTATCGACTATATTGGTATTCGCGACAATATGCGTGAAGCTATGAAGGTATATGGAGGGGATACGTCTGTTGCACCGACTGCCGATGATGTAGAGCAGGGTACATCGGTGTTTAGAGAAGAACTTGAAGTATTGAAAAATATGTTCACAGGTTATGATTTATCACCATTTTTAAATCCGGAATGTGATCCGATAGAACGATACAGACTCCTTGCAAAAGCAGCGGAATATGTATTTATATCAACAGAAGAATTACAGTCGGAAGGAAATAACGGTGTTCAGAAAGTTTCCTTCAAAACCTATTTTTTAAAGACTGTAAAACGAATGAGGGCAGCTTTTGATATTTGTCAGCCTTCTGGTTATCTTGGAGAAGAAGACTCTGCCCTTGCACAATGCTTTATGGCTATAGCAGGTTTTGTTCGTAAGATGAGCGGAACAAGTGAAGTGGACACTGATACCATGAATCGTGCAGTTTCAAAGATGGTTGAAGAGGCATTAAAATATAATCAAGTGGAAAGTGTTCTTGAAAGTGGCGAGGAAGAAGATATTTTTTCTCCGGAATATTTTGAAAAATTATCTGATGTCAAAATGCCGGCAACCAAATTGGAACTTCTTGTGAAAATGCTCCGTAAACAAATTAAGGAATATGGAAAAGTCAATCAGTTAGCTGCAAAATCATTTCAGGAAATGTTGGAAAAGACAATTGCAGAATATCATGAAAGACGTAAACATCTTACTGCGGAAGAAGCCGGTGAGGCACAGGAACAGGCAACAGAGGATATAATTAAGATTGCAACGGAACAGGCTTTAGCTATTCTTCGGCAGATGAACGAAAACAGAGGGAGTTTTCGAAAAGTCGGCTTAACATTTGAGGAAAAAGCATTCTATGATATTTTGATTTCTCTGCGTGACCAATATAACTTTGAATATGGAACAGATAAAGAAGTGGATGGTGTTATAGTCAATGATAAATGTAAATCTTTAGCAAAGAAGATAAAAGATATTATTGATACAAAATCTTCATTTGCAGACTGGCTTAATAACCAGAATGTTCGTAATCAATTAAAACTGGATATAAAGATCTGTTTGGTGAAGAATGGTTATCCGCCACAGTATAGTCCGGAAGTATTCAACAAAGTTATGGAACAGGTGGAGAATTTTGAGGAGTATTCCGGAACAGAAGGTATAGGAAGTGAAGCATCTACTTCTGGAAAGATTTATGAGTATGAGCCAGAGTATAAGGTGATGATGGTTGCGGAAGATTCATCGAAGTATGGTAATTCAAAAAATAATCAGTAGAGAGGTGATGAATATGAAGTACATGTTTTTCTATGATGAAACAGAGCATAGTAGAAAAATTAATTATGAGACTGTTACTGCGAATAATTACTGTGATAATTTTATAACTGGAATTGTAGGGTGGAAAGCAGAAGAAAATAAATGTATTTCTGACAGATATCTTGCTTTTGAATCGAAGTATACTTATAGAAAAAAAGACGGAGAACTAAAGAGCCAGACTATGAAAGTAAAAGATTTTAGGCTTGGGTTTGCTTCTCTTAATAATCATACTATTGAGTTTTATGAAGACCTTGTATCATTGTTTGATGAAAAAATAATTATATATTTCTCTCTGTTCAGCAAAATAGAATATGTTATTAACCAATTATTTGTAAATTATCATAGTTCTATGTTTATTGATGTTGATTACATGAAATACTCAATAATTAAGGCTATCAATATATATCGACCACAAAAGGTGATAGAAGCAATCTATAAAGAACCACAAATATTTGTTAAAGAACTACGTCTTTTTTTAGAGGATAGGATTATTAAAAATCAAGCTAATAGTACGTTGAAAGAACATGAGAATCAAGCATTTAAAGAAATACTATTATTGCTTGAGGACACAGAGGTACCCGAAACATTAGATTGGTTCTATTTTGCACCCTTTGATGGATTTAAGAAGTTGTTGACAGAGATGAATATTTATGAATATCAGTTGATGATTGACCGAGAAGGGAAAGAATCTCATACATTGAATTCTGCAATAGATGTAGGTCTTGAAAATGTCACCGAAGAAGATTCTAAGGATTATATGGGAATCAGAATGGCGGATATGATTGTTGGATTAATATCTCGATTGATGCAATCATTGAAGATATCATTAACTGGAAATTATAAAGAAGGGAAAATTAAGAAGACTCTTTTGGATTCTGGCTGGTTTGCATTGAATCAAAGGCAACTTGATTTGTATAAGAAATTATATCGGGTAATTTGCGAGAATAATAAATATTGGTATAAAACTTTTTCTGGGATTTATTCAGATGATTTGGTGTCTTTTGTAGCACTTCTTCAATTCATGAATCATTTTTCAGATGCAGATGAAATTCGTAATAGTAATATAGAAATGCAACCGGAGTATTATAATGCCTTTGTTTGCAAGAGTTTGAACAAACGTTACGAAATAATGAGAAATAAACTGCCGATTGATCCTATATTAGAAGATGACAAAAATTATTTTTACAATCAAAGAGGTGCAATAGTATATAAGGATATTAGTAAGCAACCCATGTTGCCATTACACAGTGGACAGAATGAATTCTATGTTCTTTCAGTTGGATTTTCAAAGAATGGAGCCCCATTAGTAACAGTTTCTGAAAATGATAAGCCGATATGTTATAGGTTGCCGGAGGATTATGAGGAATGGGCAATGAATGTAGTTGGAGTGGCCAATATGGGTGAAAGATTATTCCCATCAAAAGTAGTGTTTTCGTTAATTGATGGAAGGTATTTGGTTGATATTTTATAACTTTTATGAATTGGAGAACCAGACCACATCAACCTTTCCCAATATTGTTTTCGGTAAATCATGCAATAGAGTTGTATCTAAAATCTATAAACTGGTCTTTGAATATGTTGCTTAATGCGAAAGAGTCTTTTTGTGGAGGTCACGATATCAGGCAGATATGGAATATAGTAAAAAACGTATGATAAGTTTTGAATGCGATAAAGATCATAACGCTAATGCAAAGACGAAAAATATGGATTTTTCAAGGTATCCGTTTAATACAGATGACGAATATCATTTTTATATTGAGAATTATGGAAATAAGGTTGTAGATTTGGAAATGTTTGTGGAGGTATTCAAAAAGGTAGGTGATAACTTAAGTTGTATTGCTGGATATTATGAAGAATTGGCAACGTTTGTTCCTGATTATGATTGAGAGAAGGAGTGACACCGAATGATAGATATATATACAGAAAAAAAGAAATCAGAAGATTGGATACTTCAAAACGATTTGTATTTCAATTTGAATACAGGTAATGAAGAAATGTCTCAAAATGAAATAGATCTCATTTGGCAGGTAGATGAGGCGAAGCTGACACCAGACAAGCACATTGAAACAAAATATGGCTTAGGTACTATCCGTAATTTGTCATCTGGCTGCAAGACATTACTTAATCTTTTAAAGCATCCTGATAAGGTGGTGAATGTAGAAGAATGTGGTCCGAATGTGCTTAATATCATTTTTACTATGGATAATATAAAAATTTATATGTCCAGACCAACGCTTTTTGATATTCCGGATGATGTGCAAATCAGATTCAATGAGTCTGATATTGTGACCGGAGGAAGAGGATATAATGCCTGGTGGGGCAAGGAGTATGAGAGGAGAGAAGCAGATGATTTATAAGAATATTACATTTAAAGCAGATCCATTTTCATACAATCTGGAATTTGACGACAGAATAACTCTTGTTGGCGGAGATAGTGGTACCGGTAAAACTGTGCTTTATGAAATGTTAGAAGATTTACGATTAACTGATGAATACAGTGCTATAAAATTGTTTAATTACAAATCAGATAATTTCTTAGAATCAATAAAACAATGCAGAGATAGTTTTATTGTGATCGATAATGCCGATAATTTGATTAATGATGAGATCAGAAGATTCATTAATTTTGAGCCGTCGAATCAATATATGCTTTTCCTACGAAATTGTGATGGTCTCAATGTTTCTGATAAGAGTTTTAAGGTGCTGAAGTTTTACAATAATAGGATAACACTGGAAGAGGAGTTGTGATATGAAATATTTATGGACAGAAGATACCGGAGCGGGACTTCACTTCTGGAAATTGGTTAATCAACTTTTCTTTGAGGATGCGTTTGTGATCGAAAGCAAGGGAAGCAATCAGGGTTTATTGGATGCGCTGTCAGAGATAGACATTAAAGAGGACGATAAGTATTATATTGCGTTTGATTATGTGGTTGATAATCAGGATATTCGTAACAAGTATCGTATGTTGAAATCAATAGTAGATAAGGCAGAAGGGAAGATTATAATTCTGGATATGATTTGTTTTGAATACCTGATTCTTGCTTTTGATAAGCTAGTGGTATGGACAGGCACCGGAAAGACAGATAAAGTCAAGATTCGTGAAGAGGTTTTATCAGCAATTGAGAATCATAGAATCAATTTGTCAAAGATTGATGATGAGAAGACATTACAGTATTTGGCAGGTTTTAAGAGATATTCTACAGAACGAGTGATGAAATCATTGGTGGCTGAATTTACGCAAAATGAGAAGTGGTCTGTTAAGGGTTTGCTTATGGGTGAGTGTTGGTACAAGGATTGTTGTGTGTCAGAACATCCGGATAATCTGAGATGTGGTAAGCCGGAGATTGAGAATGGAAGTGAGAAGATGTGGATGCTGATACAGTCGGAGGAAGTACAGAAAATAATTGAAGAAGTCATTATTTAAATTATATTTACTAACAATTGATAGCTGTATTGTAAAAAGGAAGTGAAGATTTGAAGATTACACATGTTAAAATATGTAATTTTAGGGGAAAATAATAGTGGTAAAAGTAACTTTTTGAAAGCAATCACGCTTCCTTTTTTGACAGATGATAATATATATATCAGCTGTTCATCGGTCATATCTTTACTTGGCCGATGCTCCAGCAGAAATTTAAGATATCCGTAAATATTCAGATCGTGTGCTTTTGCCATCTCAACCATTGTGTAGACTACCGCGTTGGCATTCGCTCCGTCCACGGAATTACTGAACAGCCAGTTCTTTTGGCCTGCTGCGAATGGGCGGATCGCATTCTCACTGAGATTGTTGGCAAAGCTGCAGTGACCATCTTCCAGATAGGGCTCCTCTGTATTACGCCGGTTGGGATACTCATAAGATGGTTTATTACTCGGTTCGGATAGAATATGCATAAGTTAAATTTCTTAAACTGATTGTATATGGATGAAGAATGATGTATAGTATTTGCGAGAAGTATCTTTCTTTTATGCAAAATCGCGAACCTGCTCATTTATAGCATAAAATATAAAAACTTTCCCCATACCCTCTGTACATTTCCCACTTCCCATGCTATCATAATCAAAGATAACACCCCATGGCAGACAGTTTCATATGTCTGTAAATGCAGATTGTACAGAGGATAAATACGATGAAAATTCAGGAAAAAATGAGAAAGCCGGTGTTGGAGGCGAAGTATCTGAATGTGGAAAATACAGACAGATACCGCCCCATCATCCGGCTTTTTTATTTAAAATATGAGAAGTTAAAATACTGGCTGTATCAGGAAGAGGTTTTTGAAGAATTAAAAGAAGATCCATATTTTGCGGATTATACGATGGAGCAGTGCCAGCAGGATCTGACAGCCCTGACATCCTGGGGAAATCTGGTTACCATTCAGGACACCAGAAAGGCGGCTACGATTGAAGAATTCAAGAACAAAAAGTTTCGGTATCAATTATCGGAGACAGCGGTAGAAATTGAGCGCATGATTGTACGGATCGAAAATCTGTTTATAGAGGGATCGTCCCTTGAGCCCACATTATTGGAACGGATTCGGATCAATCTGGGAAAGCTGGAAGAAATATCTGTGAAAGAGGACGAGAATATTCATGCCTGGTGGAATGATCTGAACAATGATTTCATTCGATTAAATCAGAATTATCAGGATTATATGCGGGAATTGAACAGCGTAAAAGCAGAAGAGATGATGAGAACCAGAGAGTTTCTTTTATTCAAAGATCGTTTGATGGACTATCTGCGTTCCTTTGTGAAAAGTCTGCAGGTGAATGTGGCGGCGATTGAACAGGAGCTGAAGAATGTACAGGAAAAAACGGTAAAGGACATTTTGCAGAAGGTCACAGCGTATGAGTGTTCTATTCCCCGTATAGATGTGGAAATGGATGAACAGCTGATTTATGAAAAAATCAACGGGCGCTGGGAAAGCATGGTAGAATGGTTTGCAGGAAGAGATGGACAGGAATCGGAAGCAGGCAAGGTATTTGATACAACCAATGAAATTATCAGGAAAATTACGCGTTATGCGGCCCGTATCAGCGAAATGAGCAATCAGGGCTCCAATCGCAGGGAAGAGTATAAAAAGGTAGCCCAAATGTTTGCAAAATGCAGAAATATTTCCGAGGCCCATCGATTGGCAGCGGTTGTTTTTGGGATGGAAAAACCGCTGCATTTAAAGGGGAGTATGGCCAGAGAGACGGACAGCATCAACAGCGGGGTATATGAGGAAAAGCCATATGTGGTCACAGTAACGCCCAGGGTTCGTACGTATCGGGAAAAGGCGAAAAGAAGCGGGATTACAGACCATTCAAAGGAGAAGGAGGCCATGCGCAGGGCTGAAATACAGCGGCTGGAAAAGGAATGGAAGCTGCTGAGAAGCTATATTAAAAACGGAAGGCTGGAGTTTGCGAATCTTCCGGTGATCGAGCCACATGTGCGGGATATGTTTCTTTTATGGCTGTCTAAGGCATTGGAGAAGAAAAATCACAGAGCCAAGACCGAGGATGGTCAGATGTATTATATTGAAGAGACAGATGCAAAGGAATACTGTACATTAAAATGTACAGATGGAGAGTTTCAGATGCCCTGTTATACGATGGTATTTGAAGAAGGGAAACAGGAAATATGAAGGTACTGGAAGTGCTGCTGAACAACAGATGGATTTTAAAATCCAGGGATCGCGAGCTGTATTATCAGGTAAAAGAAGCGCTGTCATCCGGGGAGGAAAAGAAATTTTTAAGAGAAAAGCTGGGGTACCAGGTACTGATCAATCCCTATATGATTAAGGTGGAAAAGCTGCCTGCAGCTGCAGAAAACTGGATGGGAATTTCTGAGTTTTGCGATCCCATTGAGTATGTATTTTTTTGTCTGGTTCTTATGTTTCTTGAGGATAAAGAGGCAGAGGATCAGTTTGTGTTGTCAGAGCTTACGGAATATGTACAGAGCCAGTACAGGGAAGAGCAGATTGACTGGACCATTTACCGTTACCGCCGTCATATGATCCGGGTGATGAAATACTGTGTGGCATGTGGAATTTTGAATGTAAATGACGGGATAGAAGAGGGATTTGCAAAAGATGATACCAGTGAAGTTTTGTATGAAAATACAGGAGTTTCACGGTATTTTATGAAGAATTTTACTCAGGATATTATGGGCTATACAGTGCCGGAGGACTTTGAAAAAGAAGAGTGGATTGATTTAGATGAGGACAGGGGAATTATCCGAAGACAGCGGGTGTACCGCAGGCTTCTGATGACCATGGGAATGTACAGAGATGGGGATACGGAAGGAGATTTTGCCTATGTGCGTAATTACCGCAATATGATCCAAGGGGAATTATCGGAGCTGTTTCCATGTGAGCTGCAGGTACACAGCAGCAGTGCGTTTCTGATACTGGAGGAGAACAGCAGGCTTGGACGAACCTTTCCGGAAGAGAATACACTGTCAGATGTTGTGCTGCTTTTGTACCAGCTTCTGCAGGAAGAAATACACACAGGCAGAATAGAGGTGCCTCTGGATGAACAAATCCGTATTCCAAAAGAAAATTTTCAGAGGCTTGTGGAAAAGTGTAAAGAGCAGTTTGGGGCGGGTTTTAATAAGACCTATCGGGAAATGACCTTTGCAGAATTTTACAGGGAAGTATATGATTATATGGAAAATCTGATGATGATAGAGCAGGCATATGGTGATATATACATCCGATCAGTAGCAGGTAAAATCATAGGAAAATATCCGGAAGATTTTGGAAAAGAGGACAAAGGCGATGAATAGTGGAAAGTGGCAGATAAACAGGGCAGGACTGGTGGATTTTTGGTACTATGATGAGGAAACGTTTGAATTTTCGGAAGGCCGTATGCTTTTAAGAGGTTCAAATGGTTCGGGAAAATCAGTTACCATGCAGAGCTTTATTCCTCTTTTACTGGATGGAAATATGCGTCCGGAGCGGTTGGATCCATTCGGTTCCCGTGCAAGAAAAATGGAGAATTATCTTTTGGAGGAAAACGATGACCGGGATGAGAGAACTGGATATCTTTATATGGAATTTAAGCGTCTGGGAAGTGAAGAATATCTGACGTTGGGGCTGGGAATCCGTGCAAGAAAGAACAAAAAGCTGGAATCCTGGTATTTTTGTATTACAGATAACAGACGGGTGGGATATGATATTTTTCTGTATAAAGATCTGGAAAATAAAATCACCTGTTCTAAAATTGAGTTAAAAAACAGGATTGGCGATGGCGGAAAGGTGATGGAGACTCAAAGCGAATATTCAGCCTGTGTGAATCGCCTTCTGTTTGGATTTGAAACCCAGGAAGAGTATAAGGAACTGCTGGAGCTTTTGATTCAGCTTCGTACACCAAAGCTTTCTAAAGATTTCAAGCCTACCGTTATTAATGAAATTCTGAGCAGTTCGCTGCAGACCTTATCGGAAGATGACTTGCGGCCTATGTCTGAGGCGATTGAAAATATGGATAATTTAAAAACCAATCTGGACAGCTTAAATGAGAGTATCCAGGCCGCCAGACAGATTGAAAAAGTCTATGACCAGTATAACCGGATCGTGCTTTATAATAAAGCTTATATGTTTGCAGAAGCTGGAAACGCCTATGAAGAGTGTGACCGCACGGGGAAAAAACAGCTGGAAGAACTGAATGAAAAAACGGTGATGCTGGAAAAAGAAAAACAGCGGTATCAGGAGCTTGCGCGGGAGGAAGAAGTTTTAAAGAAGGAAAAAGAATCCCTCACAAAAAGCGATGCGGCAAAGTTAAAGGAACAGGAACTGAAATTAACGGGAGAACTGCGGGAAAAGGCAGAGGAAAAGTGTGTAAAAGAGAGACAGGAGCAGGAGAAAAAGGATAAGCTGCAGGAAACGGAGAGACGGCTGAAAAGGGGAGAGGAAGAGAATGAACGCATCTGGGGAGAGATAGAAACCTGCATTGAGGAAATGGAGGATGAGCTGGAAGACGTACCGTTTGATGAGTTTTCCTTTTTGAAAAAAGAACTTCTGGAAGATAAAAATTCAGATTATTCGTTTGAGTCCCATGTACAGCTTTTGAAAAGGTATACGGAGCAGGCAGAACGGGGAAAAGAGGGGTTGACGGAGGAAAAAAACTGCCAGGAAAAATATGATCGTTACTTAAAGGAACTGGATTTGTGTCAGGCAGAACGAAATGGGGCAGAGCGGGAGGTGCAGCAGTATGAACGTCTTTTGCAGGAAACAAAGGCAGAGCTGACAGAACAGGTATATCTCTGGGAACGCAGCAATGAAGAGCTTTCTCTCACGCCGGATGTGATGCAGGAGATTTCCAGAAAAATTCAGGGGTATGAACAGGGGAGCGATTATTCTGAAATACGGGAGCTGGCGAAACAAACATTATATGAAAAGGAAAGCGAATTTACCAGAGAACGAATGCTGCTGGAGCAGGAGATGGAAAATGAGAGCGGTGAATTACAGAGATTAGAGGAGGAGCTGACCGAGTGGAAGACGCAGAAAGAGCCGGAACCGGAGCAGCCGGAATGCGTACAGAAAAACCGCAGTCTTTTAAAAGAAAAAGGGATTCCCTATCAGCAGTTTTATAAGACCATAGAGTTTGGAACAGGGATGGAATCACAGCAGGCAGACCGCCTGGAAGAGGCTCTTCAGCAGATGGGAATACTGGATGCATTGATCATTTCGGAAGAATACAGAGACAAAGTGTTAGAACTGGACTGCGGCGTATGCGACAGGTATATTTTTGGCGATGTTTCTCATGTGCGGGAAAATTTGACAAAGGTGCTGGATGTAGATAACGGAGAGAATGATATCCTGTTTTATCAGAAGATTTCAGGAATTTTATCTTCCATTGGATTTGGCAGAAGCAACGATCAGGGAAGAACCTGGATTGATGAACGGGGAAATTATCGTCTGGGAGTCCTGGAAGGAACGATTACCGGAGAATACCATGCCAGATTTATCGGTATCAGAGCCAGAGAACAATACAGGAAGGAAAAAATAGAAGAACTGAAAACGCTCTGTCAGAACAAAGTGCAGCAGGTGGAAACAATAAAAGCTGCATTGGAGAAGAATGGCCTGCATTTGGAGCTGCTTTGGAGGGAGTGGGAGAAATTTCCGAAAGATGAAGATTTAAAAATAGCGGCAAAAGAGCTTGCTAACTGGGAATACCGTCTGGAACTCGCAGTCAGGCGGGTAGGAGAGCAGCAGGCACTTACGGAAACAGAACGGAAAAAGCTGGATGAAATTCGTATTAAAGTAAGGGAGCTGTGTGCGAAATGTTATCTTTCTCCCCGCCTGGATCTGTTTGTTTCTGTTTTAGAATCGCTGTATAAATATAAAGAGCTGCTTGCGGGGCTTCAGGTGTCTTACGGCAACTACCAAAATGGAGTCCGGTATGTGAAAAGCCAGCAGGAATACAGGGATGATATAGAGCAGGATCTGGATGATATCCGCTATGATTTAAGCAAAATTTCAATAAAGGTCAGGGAACTGGAAGAATTTCTGGTTTCTGTACGAAAACAGCTGGAGCTTACCGATTACGAACAAATCAGTGAACGTCTGGACTATTGCATGCAGAGGCTTATTCTTCTGCCCGGCGAGAGAGAAGGCTGTGTGGGAAGGCAGAATCGATTGGAAAACGAAGCAGATGTACTGCAGGAAAAAATACGGGAAAATGAAACGAAAAAAGCGCAGCTTTCAGATAAAAAAGAAACATACGAAACCGTATTTAAGCTGGAATATGGTTTGGGATATGCGGAAGACATAATTAAGGAAACCGATGACATGGACGGATTGGCAAAGGCAGTCTGCGGACAGCTTTCAGGAAGCTGCGGAAATAAAAAACAGGAGGATGTCTTTGGCAGCCTTCAGGAGGTTTATCATCAGAACCGTGGATATCTTCTGGATTATCAGATTACACTGTCCTCTCTTTTTGAAGATTTGAATGATGAAAATTCCTTCCTGGATATGAGCGCAAAGAGAATTGACATTTCAGCGAAATACAGGGGAACCGCAGTAAAATTTAAGGAGCTGCTGCAAAAACTCTGTGAAGATGCGGATGCGCTGGCAAAAATTTTAAGTGAAAGAGACCGGGAACTGTTTGAGGATATTCTGGCGAATACCATCAGTAAAAAAATACGTGCCCGAATTCAGGCAAGTAAACGCTGGGTAGAGAAAATGAACGGACTGATGGAGTCCATGCAGACCTCCAGCGGATTGAGACTGAGCCTGCGGTGGAAAAATAAACGGGCAGAAAAAGAAGAACAGCTGGATACCAGAGCTTTGGTGGAATTACTGCAGAAAGACGCCGAAATTATGCGCCCGGAAGAAATAGACAAACTTTCACTGCATTTCCGTTCCAAGATTGAGGAAGCAAGGAAACTTGCGGGAGATACGGGAGCAGTACAGTCCTTCCATGCAACGATGCGGGAGGTTCTGGACTATCGGAAATGGTTTGAATTCCAGCTGGAGTGTCAGAAAACAGGAGAGAAGAAGAAAGAGCTGACAGACCGGGTATTCTTTACGTTCAGCGGAGGAGAAAAAGCCATGTCCATGTATGTACCGCTGTTTTCCGCAGTGGCAGCCAAATATTCGGGAGCCCGTGAAGACGCGCCGAAAATGATTTCTCTGGATGAGGCCTTTGCCGGTGTGGATGAAATGAATATCCGCGATATGTTCCGCCTTATAGTAGAGTTTGAATTTAATTTTATGATCAATTCTCAGATTTTATGGGGGGATTATGATACCGTTCCCGCATTGGCAATCTATCAGCTCATCCGGCCGGAAAATGCCAGATTTGTTTCTGTGATCCGCTATCTGTGGAATGGAAAGAAGAAGGTAATGGTAACAGATCAGATGGCTCAGAAAGGATAAAATATGGATGAAACCGGACAGAAAAAGCTGAACGAATGCCTGGATTATTTTCGGCAGCGATCTGTTTATGAAAAGCTCTTTCAAAAATTTAAAGAAAAATATGCCAGTCTGGGACATATGGGCGGAAAAGCGGTTCTGTCCGGGCTTACTGTGGAAGAAAAGCAGGACTTAAGCGGATTCTTACAAAAGGATTATACAGAAAACAAAACAGTAACCGTTTCCGCCGGATTGCTGGAAAAATGTCTCGCTGAAAGCCGGTTTTCCGGGATTTCCGGGGAAATGCTCCTTGAGGCTTATTTTGGGAAAAAATTGACGGTAAAGAAAGAAGAAAAAGAGAAGGAAGAGAAAAAAAGAAAGGATTTCTTTGCCGGACTGCTGGATGGAAAGGAAGAAAATCCGGTGGGAAAGTGGCTGAAAGCGGTTCTGGAAAATCATGGTAATGGCTATGACATTCTGATGCAGCAGTATCGGGAAAATCCAGAGGGGCTGAAGGATGTTCTGAAAAATATTATGAAAGCCTATCAGCAGATCTGTGTTATAAGAAAAAAACAGCTTCTGGCGGTATTTGCAGCGCAGGTAACGGGAAATCCCCATTATTTTGACGCCGGGAAAACAGCGGAAAGGCTTCTGATCTTATTTCTGAAATACCAGTTTAAAAGCAGCTTCAGTGATGAGATGTCTTCGGCAGAAGAGAAGAGCTGCCTGCTGTATCAGGCAGGTATTTTAAAGGATGATCTGTCCAATGAAACACTGGCGTATGGTTTGCACGCATGGAAACAGGAAGGATGCATACATGAAGGAATCGAAGGATTTTTAAAAGAGAAAGAGCCCGTTCGTCTGACCCTGCGTACCCTTGGAGAACTCGGTAAAGTTACTGCACAGCAGCGGGAAGTATATGTGGTAGAAAATCCAGCCGTATTTTCCATTTTGACAAGCCGGAATCCATCTTGTGCGGCGGTCTGCATCAATGGACAGCCAAGACTGGCATCCTTCCTGCTGTTAGATTTTCTGAGGGAAACGCATCAATTCTTGTATGCAGGAGATTTTGATCCGGAGGGACTTCTGATTGCCCAGAGATTAAAAGAACGGTATGAAGATTCGCTGTATTTATGGAAATATGAGGCAGAGTGGTATAAAAAGTATCTGTCCGGTGTAAGGTTAAGCGGCAGCCGGATCAAAAAGCTGGATCATGTATACAGCCCCGAACTGCTGGAAATAAAAAAATGGATGCAGAAAGAGCAGAAAGCCGCTTATCAGGAGGCTATGATCGAGATTTATCTGGATTAGGAATAAACGGTAAGGCCGAAAATGCGGACATACATTTTCGGCCTTATGTTTTTCCTATGGAAGCTGCATAATATTGATTAAAATAATCCAGGACAATCCATAGTAGGAAATGACGGCCACCAGATCGTTTACCGTTGTGATAAGTGGGCCGGATGCTACTGCCGGATCCACTCCTATTTTCTGGAAGAAAATAGGAATGATTGTACCGGATAAAGAAGAGATAAGCATGGCAAGTACCATAGCTGTGCTAAGGCATCCGGAAACCGCAAAGGCAAAGGGGACGGTATTTCCCTTTAGAACCAGATAACCTCCGATTATGAGAAATGACAGGGCACCAAGGATTAAACCGTTGGTCAATCCTACCCGTGATTCCTTTATGATCAGCGCCAGTTTCTGCTTTCCTGAAAGCTGCTTATCCATAAGTACACGGATCGCAACAGCAAGAGACTGGGTTCCTACATTACCTGCCATGTCCAGAATCAAGGACTGAAAACACATAATAACAGGAAGCTGTGCGACGATGGATTCAAAGAGGCCTACGGTTGCCGATACGCCAAGGCCCATTCCAAGCAGGATAAAAAGCCAGGGAAGGCGTTTTTTTACGCTGAGAAAAATGGGTTCCTCCAGATCCTCTTCAGCAGAAAGACCGGCAAACTTTGCGTAATCCTCATTTAATTCGTCTCCAACGACTTCTACCAGATCGCTGGCAGTGATAACACCGATCAGTTTGTTGTCATTATCCAGTACCGGGATAGAATCTTCAGAGTAATCTCTAAGCTGAGGGATACAGTCTTCGATGGATGCACGCGCATAAATGTATGGATAGGAACAGGTCATGATACCTTTCAGATCCGTTCCTTCTCTGGCTATGATCAGATCCTTTAAATCAATAGCTCCATAAAATATATTATATTGATCGACAACATAGATGGTGCTGATATTGTCATTTTCCGTTGCCTGACGAACCAGCTCAGACATGGCTTCTTTGACAGAGGCGTGATCGGAAACAACGATGTAATTAGTAGACATAACGCTTCCGATTTCATCCTCATCAAAGGAACTCAGTAATTTGACGTCGGAGCGTACCTCAGGATCCAGTAAGTCGATGAGCGTTTCCCGTTCCCCTTTTTCCAGGTGCCGGAGTACATCCACTACATCAGAGGTTTCCATACGGGAAAATACATCGACTTTTTTTCGGATGCTTAATTCCTGGACGTATTCTGCAATATGGTCGGAATATTCTAATATATCCGCCAGTGCTTCTGAATCCAGGATCTGATATAATTTTGTGCGTTCTGTTTTATTTAAAAGATCCAGAGCCAATGCGATATCATTTTCATGGTAGGAAGATAATTGTTCCTGCATTCTCTTTGGAGTCAGATTGCTGCGGATCAGCTCTGCGATTTCCAGGCTGTATCCTGCTGCTGTTGTGTTTGCTGCCATTTCATTGTCCTCCTGTACAAGCTGATTTGGGCAAAGGCGGGTACAGAAATTCTGTTCGCAGCAAAAAGGGCATAAAAAAACCACTGCCGGCTGCAAACAAAACAGACTGCAATCGCTTTTGCTTATGTAGTGCTGTGTTGGAACAGACAATGGTATTCACTCATATATACAGACGAAATCAGGCCATGGACAGTCGGAAACTGTCTGTGTATGTAAATGGTTGGAATACCTTATCCGTACTTCGACTATCACTACCGTCCATGATCTCACCTCACTTTTAATTGTTTTATATAGGCGTTTGCGAAACGCCATAGCCCGCATAAAATCGGGCTTTTTTATTTGATAA
>OHCT01000316.1_pt1 | contig 23432 bp, 22 predicted proteins | sample 1566871 | NCBI WGS metagenome assembly OHCT01 (sample SAMEA3879548, study PRJEB24766) | human gut metagenome | biome: human-associated habitat; feature: feces | place: USA | collected 1985/1987 | reverse complement strand
GAGGGAAGTTCAGCAGCAAATACAGATGTACCACACATGGCACACAGCATCAATACTATTAGACAAAGTGATGTTATACGCTTTTTCATAATTGTAACTCATTTCAATGTAATTTAAGATTGTTGTTTGCATATTTGCTATCATCTTAACAAGGATAGTACCATAGACTCATAGGCAATCACCTCTTTTCCATTCGTCATTGTCAGAAACTTACCAAACAATAATATTCTTTATAAGAATAATCGGCTCTTTTGGCGAAAATATAATATCCCTCCCCCCCACAAAAAAATTTCATCGTTGCAAAAACACAACTTTCCGGCAGCTCGGAAGCTGCGTTTTGTCCGCTGTGTGAAAAAAGTAACAACCGTTTTCGGATTTACTGCTTCATGCGCCGCTGTGGGGTGGCGGGATATTCAGTTGTTGTATGAAAAGAGAGTGGTAGCACTTTGGGCTATCGTCCTCTTAGCTGCACATTTGCAAAGACAAGCGGAGCTGTCAACGGTGGGCGAAGCCCATTTACTTACCGTTGACTGGCTCGATTGGATTTGTTATTGTATCGAAGATACATTTAAGTTGTTTATATTGAAAAGCGTCCTTTAGTTTCTAAATGGTGCTATTTTCAAGTACTTGTGCTAATTTTCCTTCTTGAAGCATAAGAATGTGGTTACAAATCGAATCAATATCTTCCTTGTGGTGGGAAGTAATGATGATAAGTTTTCCAGCTTTCTGATACTGCCTGAGTAGCTCTCGAAGTAATTTTACGGAATCTTCATCCAGCGCATTAAATGGCTCATCTAAAATTAGAAGATCAGGATTTTCCATCACAGCCTGAATAATTCCAATTTTCTGTTTCATTCCCAAAGAATACTTTTTCATGCTTTGTTTTGAAGCGGGATCTAAAGAAAACTTTTTCATAAAATCACGGATTGTTTCATCACTGGCAATATGCTTGATTTCCGCCAGTAACTTCAAATTTTCAAAGCCCGTCAGGTAATTGATAAACTCTGGCTTTTCAATGATAAGCCCTAAATTCGGCGGGAATGAAAGGTCATGGTGCAACCGTTTACCGTCCACCTTGACTGTTCCCTCGGTAGGATGAATTAGCCCAGCCAGTTCCCGCAGCAGCATGGTCTTTCCGCTTCCGTTTTTTCCAACCACTCCATAAATGTTACCGCTTGTAAACTCATAAGAGATATTTTCAAGAACCGTAGTTCCTTTAATTTTCTTTGTCAATGCGTCTACTTTGATTTTCATACTTTCGCCGTCCTTTCCCGCTTATCAAAATAATTCTTCTCTTTTTGCTGTCGCAAATAATCCGCCCGTTAATGTAAGCAATAGAGCCGACATCACCGCCAGCCCCACTGTACTGTCATAAAACATCCAAGAAAAAATCAAGTTTATTTCAATCCCCAGCTGTTTGTCCAGTTCTGGGATAACCGCAATTACTTCTAAAGCAAAAAACAGATATACAATCACATTGGAAGCTGATGTGAATAATTTGATATTGCTCTTTTTCAGTAAAGCAGAGGCGTTTATCATAATCAGAAACCCAAGTAGGAAACGGATATACCATAGGAGAATCTGAGCAGCATCCCCGCCGGAAAATATACCTCCGAATTTTATAAGTGAAAACAGCACCAGTAGAATAAATCAAGTCGTCAAATACAGAAATCCAAGGAAATATTTCTGTACAAGTTCCAGCAAAAGTGCGTGCGTACGGTTTTTCGTGCGGATAATGACAGTCGGGGTAATTGTCCTTTCAATCAAGAGTGTCCCCAGCAAAAACGGTGGTGTTAAAAGGAACACAACCAGCTTGTCAAAAAATAAGTTGGAAAACCAAGCTGTTTTATCATCCGCAAACAGAAACAGGCAGGATAAAATGGAAAGAAAAAGAAGCAGACACCCTCCTGCATACGCCATCATTTTTCTATGTACGATAATCATAAGACATCCCTATTCCTTTTGAATCCGACCAATAGCGTAACGATAATCACAGCAAACAGCAACCCAAAAACCAACAACAAATCAGCCGTTGTGATACAGACAGGCAAAGAGCTGGCTGCCCTCGGCTGAATGACAACTGAAAGATTATATTGCATTTGATTTGCCAGCAGTAACCCCTCGGCATAGTTTAAGGCGTAGAGAATTACAAACGGAGTAAGGAACGCAATATAATGGTTCGGAAACCGGAATATCATCTGTATACCAAGTACAAAAACCGCCAGCAATGCAAGAGCCAGAGCATTGAGAACCACATAAGCCAGTTCCATTGTCAAAGGGCTGAGCCGATAGAACACATCCGCAAAAGAACCAGCTTTCGGTATAAGATAGTTGTACTGCTCCGTCAATGGAGCTGGCGTAGAAAAGCAGAGGTTTGTTACCACAAGATTCAGTCCGAGAATCAGAAAGAAATTCAAAAATGTCGTAACAAAAACAGAAACAATTTTAGAAATCAGATATTGTATATGGCTTTTCCGAGATATCAAAAGTTCATACACGGAGGATTGCCTTTCATAGAAAAAGATCAATCCCGTAGACAGAACGGGGAACACAAATAACAAAGTTCGATACACGGTATGTCCCCAACCAGAGGAGTTCATTAAAAGCCAAAACTGAAACGGATTTGCCCCAACCTGTTCAAAAAAGCCGGGCTGTTTTCCATATACAAAACGGACAAACAATGGATCTGCTACAGCAACTATTCCTAACAGTAGCAAGGTAAGCTGAACCATCCGGCTTTTATACAGCTTTTTTATATCGGAAATAAAATATGACATTCCAAGACTCCTTTCGTCTTAATGGCTCTGGGCATAAGATATGCCCAGAGCCGTATAGAAAATTTTGATTAGTTCGGTGTCCAAGAGCCTGTCACTTTAACAGATGTTGCAATATCTACCGGGTTATCCAGATTCAAGACAACATTTTCACCTACTACTGGTTGTGTTGTATAAGAAAAACTTTTAGTTTCTATACCGACCTGATTATAAGGACTGGAATAGTTTGTCCCTGTGGAATCTCCTTCTGTCCATGCACAGACCTTATCGGTTCCAGAACCAATAGAGTTTATTGTGATGGAAAAACTTTTCGTTGATGTGGCTTTACGCACTGTACTGACTTCTGTATCTCCTTGATGCGCTGGTAATGTAGCTGAAAAACTTGTTGATGCTGCAAATGCCGTCATTGTTAGACCAAAAGCAAGAGCACATCCTAATGTGTCGGTCATCATTTTTTATTCATAGTTGAACATCCAATCTGCAAAACATTGTTTACAAAGCATCGTTTAGTTTGTGTATTTATTTGTTCAATGGCATCCCCCCCCTCTTTTGTTTTATGGTACACTTATATGGCAGAAAAATCTACAACTATTTATGAATAATGAATAAATTTTAACATCAACACATCATAAGATTTAAGCAAAACGCTTTTGAGCAATCTATTACTTGTTCTTAATTTTCGAAATAGCAAGGCTACTGTCTATCAAATTCTTGTGTGTTACTTTACCGCACATGAGCATTCACACTTAGCTTCTCATGATCATACTCCTACGTTGTAGGTAAGATGCGTAGCATCTTACCTGCAACATTTCCAGTTATCTTGTACTTATTTCTTCTTTGAATTTGCCATCGTAGCAATATCTCCCACACCATTTAAAACCATAGTTGGACGATATGCATAAGTTTTAAGTGTATCTTTCGTTGAGCATCCTGAGAGAACCAATACAGTAGACATACCACTTTCCATACCTGAAATCACATCTGTATCCATGCGATCTCCAACCATTACAGCTTCTGCGGAATGACATCCAAGCATATTTAAACCTGTTCGCATCATCAATGGATTCGGTTTCCCACAGAAATATGCCTGTGTGCCTGTTGCCATTTCTATAGGTGCAACCAATGCACGACAAGCAGGAGCAATGCCGTTCTCAATCGGTCCGGAAACATCTGAGTTTGCTCCGATCAGCTTTGCACCTTTCAGAACCAAATTCGTTGCTTTTGTTAATGTATCCAATGAATAGGATCGTCCCTCTCCCACAACAACATAATCCGGATTCACATCATTCATTGTGATACCTACATCATAAAGTGCATTTAACAGACCGGCTTCTCCTATCACAAATGCTGAACATCCTGCCGCCTGTTCTTTTAAAAAAGCTGCTGTTGCCAATGCACTGGTATAAAAATGTTCTTCCGGCACATCAAGTCCCATCCTTGCCAGTTTCTGATTTAATTCCCGTGGTGTATACCCGCTATTATTTGTCAAAAATAAGTATTCCTTCTTTTCATCATGTAACCACTGAATGAATTCTGGAACACCTGGCAATATCTGATTGCCATGATAAATCACACCATCCATATCGCAGATGAACCCTTTTTTCTCGTTAAAATCAATTATGGAATTTCCCATATTCATATATGCCCTGCCTTTCTTTTTCTTTAGAGTACGCCTTGTTCTTTTACTTCTGAAAAATCTATTTTCTACGACCATTGTAATATCGTATCATACGCACATAAAATCAAATACATAACGGCGTGAAATCAAAGTAAATTATTCTATCAGCAGAACCTTTTATGACAATATATCTTTTACACATGTACTCCGATAGTCACTAGGCGATATTTTATATCTTTCCTTAAATACCCGGTTAAATGTTCTCTGACTTTCAAAGCCACTATCCAGGCAAATATTTGTAATAGAATCACTCGTATTTTCCAAACGATGACATGCGTAGTTGAGCCTTGCATCGTTAAGATACTGGTTGAAATTCCTATGAAATGTTTTGGAAAAGAGTCTGGATAAGACATATTTGCTTACTCCAAGGTCTTTCGCCATCTCTTCTAGTGAAAGCTTCTTTTTGAAATTTGCTGATATATAGGAAACCGTCTGGTAAATAAGGTCATTGCTCCCCACATGGCTCTTCTCTACCAGATTCAGTTTTCCTATGCAGCGTGCCAACACAATTTGAAGATAAGCCTGTGCGACTGTAATATCCGACTGTTCTGTCTCTAAAATCGCATTGATAACCCTATATACCTCCGGCTCAACCTTTTCCGCTTTGATAACTGGATATTCAGGAGCCATGGACTGCATGATATCTGCAAATTTACCAATCGTAAATGGCGATGCGATCAGATAAGTCGCTTTATTTACACCGGGTGTCAGTACCTGATAGTGATGAATAATATCCGGAAATACAAAGCCTATATCTCCTTTTTCCATATGGTAAAGTTCCTGTCCGACACCAAGCTCTAATGTTCCACTTGTTACACAAACAATCTCCAGTGCATTATGAAGATGTGGTTCAATATGTTTTGACTTTTTATTTACTGCTATGATCTCCTCTTTTGTGTCAACATATTTTAACTGCATGAAATACTCCCCTTTGCAACATTTGTCTATATCTTCTTTCGATTTGGCAAGCAATCCTTTTTCATCTATCCTATAATCAACTTGTAAACAAGGAAAGGAGGAATCGCAAATGAGCAATCTAAAAAAATATCTGAACGACCTTTTAGTATTCTACGCTGGCTATTTTGAGCATCCATATCATGTATAAATACTAAAAGGACTATTTTGTGAAAACTGAATATTTTTTCTTAAGACCATTTCACAAAAATGAAGTGGTCCTTTTTTTATAAACTTTCAATAAATCTTTTGAATGCAGCTTTCCCTTCCTCTGTTCTCTTATAAACTCCTGCATCCTCCAGGACTTTCGTAAATACAATCCCAATTTCTTTCTGTACGATAGAATGAATATTACTGTCTGTAATCTCGTATTTTGGCATCCATTCCTCTGCCCAGTCAGCATGGGCAGCCATCGTTTCATTCTGTCTTAAGTCTTCATGATTCAGAATTGCCTGTTCCAGTTCTGCCATTTCTTTTTTCAGTCTGGCCGGTAACACAGCCAGTCCCATAACTTCAATCAATCCAATATTTTCTTTTTTAATATGGTGATATTCAGCATGTGGATGGAAAAGTCCAAGCGGACACTCCTCGGTTGTGGTGTTATTACGCAAAACCAGATCCAGTTCATACAGATCTCCACGCATCCTTGCAATCGGCGTAATTGTATTGTGTGGGATACCATCAGTCTCACTGAAAATGTCAACTTCAGAATCTGAATAACCACGCCATTTCGTAAGAATATGATCTGCAGCCTCTACGATGCTCTCCGTTGTTCTCCCCTGCAGACGGATCACTGACATCGGCCACTTTACAATTCCTGCGTGTACATCTGGATATCCTTTTAATTCGAATTCCAGTTCGTAAGGTGCTTTTGCCATAGCAAAGACATAACCGCCACCCTGGAAATGATCATGGCTTAAAATAGATCCTCCTACGATTGGCAAATCTGCATTGGAACCTGCTGTATAATGCGGAAACTGCTTAACAAAATCAAGGAGCTTATCAAACGTCATCCGGTTAATCGCCATCGGAATATGTTTCTCATTAAAGATAATGCAATGTTCATTGTAATATACATATGGCGAATACTGCAAATAGTACTGCTCTCCACACAGAGTGATTGGTATGATCCTGTGGTTCTGTCTTGCCGGATGTGAGAAATGCCCTGCATACCCTTCGTTTTCCCTACAGAGCAGACACGCCGGATATCCGGATTTCTTTGCCACACCGGCTTTTGCAATATCCCGTGGATCTTTTTCTGGTTTTGACAGATTGATTGTGATATCCATCTGACCAAATTCTGTATCTGTTGTCCACTTTTCATCCTTTATAATCCGGTCTGTGCGGATATAGTTTGTTGCCTGACTGAAATGATAATAAAAGTCGGTTGCTTCCTTAGGAGATACCTGATATTTTTCTTCAAAAACTTTTCTTACCACAGACGGAGCTGGTGTAAGAATACCCATAATCTTTGTATCAAAAAGATCCTTCATTGTTACTGTATCATCTTCTAAAATTCCATGTGATTTTGTAAACGCCAGCATATCCTCTAAAATGAGGTGAAGTTCTCTCGGTTTTCCTGATTCTTCCGGTTCCTGATAATCCTGCCTTTGAAATAGTTCCAATAAACCATTGGTTACATACACTTTATCTGCATCATCTACCAGTCCATTTTGTAGTCCATAAGCTACCAGTTCTGAAATCAACTGATCAATCATATTGCTGTTCTCCCCTCATACTATGCTTCATAACCATTTGGATGATTTTTGTGCCAGTTCCATGCTGTTGTGATAATCGTCTCCAGATCATCAAATTGAGGTTTCCATCCAAGGATTTCTTTTGCTTTCTCACTGGATGCAATCAGCGTTGACGGATCTCCTGCTCTCCTAGGTTCTTCTTTTGCCGGAATCGGATGTCCTGTTACTTTTCTGGCTGTTTCTACCACTTCTTTTACTGTAAATCCAACGCCATTTCCCAAGTTGAAAATATTGCTTTCATTGCCTTTTCTTAAATATTCCATGGCAAGGATATGAGCCTGTGCAAGGTCGTTCACATGGATGTAATCCCTTACGCATGTGCCATCTTTTGTCTCATAATCATTTCCAAAGATGGAAATATACTCTCTTTTTCCATTCGGCACATGTAAGATCAACGGAATCAGATGCGTTTCCGGATTATGGGCTTCCCCGATTTTTCCATTTGGATGTGCTCCACAGGCATTAAAATAGCGTAAGGATACAAAACGTAAATCATGGGCATTGGCTGTCCATTTAAACATCTTTTCCATGGAGAGTTTGGTTTCCCCATAGCAGTTTGTTGGAACTGTACGGTCTGTTTCAAGAATTGGAATTCGTTCCGGTTCTCCGTATGTGGCTGCTGTTGATGAAAATACAATCTTGTTGATTCCATGTGCAACCATACTTTCCAGTAATACTTCTGTTCCACACAGATTATTGTTGTAATATTTGAGTGGATTTACCATGCTCTCTCCAACCTGTGAATTAGCCGCAAAGTGGATGACTCCATCTATCTCCTCTTTTTCAAATACAGAATCTATAAACGCCCTATCCCGGATATCTCCCTGATAAAATTTCGCATCCGGGTGAACAGCCTTACGAAAGCCTGTTTCGAGATTGTCAACAACTACTACATTTTCTCCTGCCTCGATCAGCTCATACACAGTATGAGAACCAATGTAACCAGCTCCACCTAATACTAAAATGCTACTCATAGATCATTTCTCCTTTTCTTTATTTTCGTGATTATAATACCTTTATGCCACCATACTTACGGATTTTTAATACTTCACAGGAACCTTTCCCAAAGATCTTATCCATCTCTTTTCGATAGTTTGGAACCAAATAATTCGGAACAAATGCCTGTATGGTTCCTGCAAATCCTCCACCATGAACTCTGCAAACGCCTTTTTCTCCGAACACAACATCACTCAGTGCCAACGCAATAGACACGTTCTGATGCTGTACATCATGGCATGTATATACATTCTGTAAATATTTAAAAGAAGAATTGCCTGATTCCTTTACTGTGGCAAGAAATTCTGGAAAATTATCCTGTTTTAATGCGTTCACTTCTTTTTGCACACGTTCATTTTCACACACAAAGTGGATTGCCCTAAGTGTGGCACGATCTCCTGCCTGTTCACGTATCAACGTGATATTGTCCATGATCTCCTTTTTGGATACCTCACGAAGAGCTTTCTTCCCAAAGCATTCCGCTACCAGCTTCATTTCCTTTGGAATCGCTGCATAATCCGGTGTCAGATCTGCATGAGAACCTTTTGTATCTGTAATACATAGACTACATCCATAAGCGTTCAGGTCAAATTTCACCTGTTCCACGATTGGGTTTTCTGGATCTTCAAAATCAATATGGACAAGGCTTCCAACCGAACAAGCCATCTGATCCATTAAACCGCATGGTTTACCAAAGTATTCATTTTCCGCATATTGTCCAATCTTAGCAATTTCAATCGGATCAACCTTTCCATCATTATACATATAAGAAAGTATCGTTCCTATCAGTGTTTCAAAAGCAGCTGAAGAAGACAGCCCTGCACCTATCAGCACATCGCTGGTCACATATGCCTGGAATCCTCCTATGTTATGGCCATTCATTCTCATCTTAACAAGTACACCACGAATCAAAGCGTTCGTGGTACCCTCTTCTTCCACTTTTTTTTCCAGATCATTCAGGGAAATTGTAATCCGTTCCCTATAACCATCTGACATCACTTTTACAAGCGGCTCATCAAGTTTACTTGCGACTGCGATTGCATCCTTGTTAATAGACGCTGCCAGCACTTCCCCACGCTGATGATCCGTATGATTTCCTCCTATCTCACTTCTTCCCGGTGCACTGAACAATTCAATCTCATCACCATTAAAGTATGTCCGATATTTGTTGATTGCTTTCACATACCGTTCCTTCTCATACGGTATCTTACTCTTATCAACATAAATATCTGTCATTTTTTCATCAATGCCCTTCCCGTTAAGTATTCCAATTGCTTCTTCTATATTCAAAATACTGTCCCCCACTCTTTTGCCTGTTTCATTGTTTCATAATATGTAAAAGCATTGTCTAATTGAAGATTCAATCAGACAATGCTTTTCCCTTCAAATTTTACTCCATGTCTGATGCATCTGTTACTTCATCTGCAGTGATTCCTTTTTCTGCTTTCAGTTTCTTATTTGCACCTTCTACATTCATTCTTGAAAGTACAAACATAATCAATACATCAAAGATTAATGGAAGCCACAGATACATAAACTGCATCATATCAAGTGCGGACTGTGGCTGAGTTGCATTTGTTCCAACGTAACCACTGAACTCAAGCAGCCATCCAACAACAGCCGTTCCAATACCTCCACCGATCTTTACACCAAGAGACGTACAAGAGTACATAGTTCCGTCAATTCTCTTTCCCTGTGTAAGATAAGTGTATTCAGAGCAGGATGCGATAACCGCATTCATATCTCCCTGCCATGGTCCCTGTCCTAATGCTGCAAGAGCCGTAAATGCCATCATCAGCGGAACGCTACCCATATATCCGGCAACAACAACAAGTGCTCTACCGATAACTGCTAAGATATAACCTCTTAAGTTCAGTTTGTACATACCTTTCCACTTACCAACTAAAGTTGGTGTGAAAATCAAAGCAATGATCAGTGGAATATTAACTGCCCATGCAAACTGTCCGAACAAGTTTTTGTTTTTCAGTACCCATGTCATGTAATAAATACCGGCTCCAATCATGGCACTGTATAACTGCTGTAAAATGTAAGTTCCACAGATCATCATGTAATATTTGTTTTTGATAAGAAGCTTAAATGCCTGTACCATTCCGTACTTCTCATCCTCATTTTTTACTTCCCCTTCGTTAAGTTCCTCTTCTGGAAGTTCTTTAACAGAAAGAGCAGAAATTGTATTTACAATAAGACCAATAATTGCATAAATAATTGCTACAGTTCTCCATGCAGCTGCATCTCCACCACACTTATCTACAAATCCAACTGTAATTGCCTGAATCAGAAGGCTTGTTAAAAATGCAAAAATGAAACGGTAAGATCCCATCTGCACACGTTCTTTGCTGTTCTTTGTGATGAGTGATGTAAGTGCTGAATATGCAATATTATTAGCTGTATAAAACACACCATTTAACAGTGTATAAGAAATAAAGAACCATGCATATTTAGCGGTTGTTCCCCAGCTGACTGGTACTGCAAAACAGCAGACTAATGTAATGGCACATCCAATATAGCCATACAACATCCAAGGCTTTGCTTTTCCCATTTTGCTGTGTGTTTTGTCGATCATTGATCCAAAGAATATATCTGTAAAACCATCAATTAATTTTGATACGGCAATCAGGGTACCTACGACACCAGCAGCAAGTCCTACTGAATCTGTCAGATAGACCATCATAAAAGATGTCAGGAATGCATAGACTACATTACCTGCGATATCACCTGAACCATATCCAATTTTGTTATACCATTTTAAATACTTTTTTTCTTCCATAGAATTCTTTTGCTCCTAATATTCATCGCACTTAGAATCTCAAGATGCCTAACAGTATGGTGCCTAATTCTAAATTTTTTGCTTTGTTTTTGTCTGATTGTTCTGTATATCCGGACTTTACAAAACACCCAGACTCTCCTTCCTTGTTAACGGGTTACTTAAAACTTTATTATCCCTTTACATACGGAACCAGAGTAAACTGGAACCGGAATAATACATCATTAAATCGATACTGATCCAATACAACCGGACCACAACTGTTAGAACCTATTCCATTTAATGCATAGTCAACACAAAATACCACGCTGTCTGATTCTGTCAATTCATAATTATGCGTTTTCTTCTCAAGTTCTTCCTGTGTATAATAAGAAGCATTGAATGAAAACGCCTTTTCTGCGGATGCCACAATTCCATATCGGCTGTTGTTAAGCTCTACATATTCACAATCATAATGGCTTCCGTTTTCCTGTGGACGGATATAGTCCTCATGTAAATCCCCTACATTTGCCCGGTACAGACTGTGACTCGCTGCCTGATGTTTATCACGATAGCTCTCCTGTGGTCCCATTCCAAAGTATCTGGCATCCGAAAGTTTCTTATCCAAAAACATTCTCACTCCAAATCTCGGAAGATCCGGGAACTCTCCATCTTTTGTTACTGCTATATCTGCATCAATCTTTCCTGCAGCAGCTATTTTCCATGTAATCGTCACATCAAGAATCTTCTGTACCGTCTCTGCCACAACGGAAGCATGGCTTGTAATCTTCACACCATGTTTTCCCTGTGCAACCTCTATCGTATAGGCTCTTGTGTAAGCCTTATCATAGTGAGCTTTCTTCCATTCAGACTTGATGTACATATCGTTATCTGTTGGAGCTCTCCAAATATTCAACTCCATCGGATGATTCAGATATTCCCGTCCTGCAAATTTCATCTCTGTAAAGAGAGCCGTACGTCTGTCTATGGTGTAGGAAAATTCACGACCTTTGATATGAATCTGTGTATCATTTTCATTCACCTGTAATTCAGAGTTCGTTGCTGTTTTTTCCATCCATTTCTCTGCGAGCTGACATTTTGCATCTTTCTGACTTACCTCAATTTCATCAAATCCCAGAATGTGGTCTTCCTCTAACAGTGGCATTTCTTTTTTCAGATGGTAAATAAGTTTTAAATAGCATTTTCCGCTTTCTGGAACATTGACTTTCAGATTTGTCTTTCCTTCACTGTGTGGTGCCACAGACACTTCTGAAAGTTCACCTTTTCCGATTACAAGACCATCTTGCGTCAGTTCATAACTGATGTTTACATAATCATTCAGGTCATCAAAATCCATATAATTGTGAAGTACCAGCTCTCCACTTTCTTTATCATAAGAAACCACCCTTGCCGGACGATAGACATTCTTGTATTCCAAAAGTCCTGTGTGGGCAGTTCTGTCCGGATATACTAATCCATCCATGCAGAAATTGCCATCATGGATATCTTCGCCATGATCTCCTCCGTAGGCATAGATTGTCTTTCCATTCTCAGCAGTGCCATGAGCAATCGCATGGTCACACCATTCCCAGACAAAGCCGCCGCACATTTTATCATTATCCTGTATCATCTGGAAGTAATCTTCAAAATCTCCAGGGCCATTTCCCATGCTGTGGCAATATTCTACCAGAAGGAATGGTTTGCTTCCGTCCTTGTCCAAATATTCCTGAATCTCGGAAAGTGCCGGGTACATACGGCTGTACACATCCAAGTTGCTGTAATCATATGTTTCATCATAATTACGGTATCTTGCACTCTCATACTGTGTGATACGGTCCGGATCAAATTTCTTTGTCCAAGCAAGTGCTTTTTCAAAGTTGCAACCATAAGCACTTTCATTTCCCATTGACCACATAACAATACAAAAACGGTTTTTATCACGTTCTACCATGAGTTTCACACGGTCAACGATAGCTGATTCCCATGCCGGATCATCGGCAATCTTTTCATTCCACCGCTTGAATCGATTGTAATCCGTGTCTTCTTTTCTGTAGAGCATAAATGGTCCATGAGCTTCTATATCTGCTTCATCTATCACCATAAATCCATACTTGTCACACATTTCATAGAAAAATGGTGCATTCGGATAATGGCTGGAACGGATAGCGTTAAAATTGTGCTGCTTCATTAGCGTAAGATCTGTTGTAATCTGTTCCACACTAATTGTAAATCCAGTAACCGGATCGGAATCATGTCGATTGACACCACGGAATTTAATCTTCTGTCCGTTTAAGTAAATAACCTGATCTTTGATCTCTATCTTTCTGAGTGCGATATGATCTACAATTACTTCATTTTCTGTTTCAAGGATCAGTTTGTACAGGTATGGATTTTCTGTATTCCAAAGCTCCGGACTTGCAATCTCTAACACCGCTGTTCCTTCTTCGGTAATACTTCCTACTGCGACAACTGCTCCATTTTTATCTTCAATCGAAATTTTTACATTTGCCGGAGAGTAGAATTTCACATCAAGTTCTATCTTTGCAAGCATATCCTCAATCTTTGTTTTTATATGATAATCGCTGATTGCCTGCTCCGGACGTTTCAAAATGTACACATCCCGGAAAATTCCACTCATACGGAATTTGTCCTGATCTTCCAAGTAAGAACCGTCACACCACTTCATTACCAATACTGCTATGGTATTCTTTCCATCCTGAAGAAGGTCGGTAATATCAAACTCACTGGTCATATGAGAAACCTGGCTGTATCCCACATAAGAACCATTGACCCATACATAAAAGCAACTGTCTACTCCCTCAAAATTTAAAAATGCTTTTGGTGCATTTTCATCTTTATGATAGTCAAAAGTATGTGCATATGCTCCACACGGGATATCCTGTGGTACATACGGTGGATCAAATGGGAACGGATACCGGATGTTTGTATACTGGTGTGTGTCATATCCTGCCATCTGCCATACACTCGGAACCTGAATCTCGTCAAAGTTTTCTGTATCATAATCCTTCTCAAAAAAAGATTCCTGAATATAATAGATGCTGTTATAATACTGAAATTTCCAAGTTCCGTTTAATAACTGCATACGGTCTGATTCTTCCCTGTGTTCCACCAGGTTGTCCATTCTTTTGGATGCCGGAACATAATAGGCTCTGGCTGGCATTGTGTTTTCATGCAGTACACTTAAATCCTCATAATAACGTGGTACAATCATAAATAACTCTCCTTCAATACATATACATTTTTTTATACGTTGTTCTCCCACAGCAAGTCTTGTTCTTTACTTTTTTGTTTACGTTTCTTTGTTTTTCTATACATAGCTTATCCTAATCCGCAAAATATGTCTATGAATTGGATTAGACAAAATATGCACTAAATGATACAATGGTAAAAAGTAGGAAAAGAGGTGCTGCCCTATGTATATGAATACTGGTTATCTGAACCACTCCCATATGGATTTCAAAGACAAAAGTCGCCCACTGATTGTAGGAAGCTGTGGTACTTATCGCCTTTCCAGCCATCCAAAATTACCAACCTACCGTCCAAGGGGACGCCTGGATTATCAGATCATCTATATCACCGCTGGTTGTGGGCATTTTCATTTTGGCAATGTAGGTAACGAAACGATTGTTCCCGCCGGTAATATTGTGCTGTACAGACCGAAGGAACTTCAGAAATATGAATATTATGGGGAAGATAAGACAGAAGTATACTGGATTCATTTTACAGGCAGAAATGTTAAAAATATCTTGCATCAGTATGGATTTCCGGATAAAGAACGGGTTTTCCAAGTCGGCACATCTATGGAATATGAACGGGTTTTTAAGCGTATTATCATCGAACTCCAACGCTGTCAGGATGATTATGAGGAAATGCTTGTTCTTCTGCTTCGTCATCTACTAATCACTTTCCACCGAGAACTGACACGAGAACATATCCTGAAAAACGAATACCTGGATCAGGAAATGAACACTGCAGTTACCTATTTCAGCGAAAATTATAATCAGGACATCAACATAGAGGATTACGCAGCCTCACGAGGCATGAGTGTCAGTTGGTTTATCCGGAATTTCAAAAAATACACCGGTTCCACACCAATGCAATTCATCGTAGGAATCCGGATCAACAATGCTCAGATGTTACTTGAAACAACAACCTATTCCATCAATGAAATCTCTAAAATCGTCGGATATGATAACCAGCTGTATTTCAGTCGGCTTTTTCACAAGCTGAAAGGATATTCACCGAGAGAATACCGAAAACTGAGAAACAAATTCTGAAATCCACAAAGAGGATACCACCGAATCATCAACGCAATGATTTGTGGTATCCTCTTCTCTCTTTAACTATTCTTATTTTACAAACTCAACCGAATAATAATACATATACTCATTCTCTGTATCTATGTATTCACCTTTAATATCCTGTATCGGAAACGAACTCACTCCTTGTTCGCCATAGATCGGTGCTGCCAATCCTTGCTCTGTTCCGTATTCTATCGGGCTTTTGTTCTCTATAGATGTTGCAGATCTGCCATAATATTCTCTGTTTGCAGCACCCTCCAAGATTGGCATTTCTGTCATATATTTTGAATGTAAGTAGGTAATCATCAGTACCTTGACAAAATAAGAAATTCCCCGGCACTTACCAGGGGAATATCTGACTCTTATTTTTTCAGTTTGCTGTGGCAGTCAGCCGGCAGGCTGTTGGACCATGGGAGAAGTTCCCGCATGGCTTCCTTTTCTGGAAATGGGCCGAATTCTTTCATTCTCTCCATGACATAGGTGAGGTAATTGTATGGTTTCAGCCCGTTCAGCATGGCTGTCTCAGTAACGCTGTATACTGTCGCGCTGGCCTGTGCTCCGCGGATGCTCTTTGCAAAAAGCCAGTTCCGTCTCCCTATTGCAAAGTTTTTCAGTGCACGTTCCGCCGCCAGATTATCGATGCTTAAGTGTCCGTCCTCCAGATATCTCTTCAGATAAACTTCCTGGTTCAGGGTATACAGGACAGCCTCGCCGATCAATGAAGACCGGTCTACGGAATCCTCTAGTGTATGGATCCACTCAAAGAAAGCCTCTAAAAGCGGTTTCGCCTGCTTTTGACGCTCTTCGTACCGTTCTTCCGGTGACTTGTCCCGGATCATCTCCTCAATCTTATAGAGCATCCCGATCCGTTCCATTGCCTGATATGCGGTTGTCTCCTTCAGCTGCTCTTTGGTGAAATCCTTTTTCAAAACCGTCAGGGCTTCATCAAATCTGCGTCTCGCATCCTCTCTTTCCAACACAAATTTATCCCGAAGTATCTTCGCACTCTGAAAAACTGATTTTCCGAGCATCAGGTTAAGAATGCGTTCCCACTCTTTATCAGTAAGGGGTTTATCGAGTTTATCAGCATTAAACGCCTCAAACTGCACTTTAAAATTCTCGAGCAACGTATCATAGTCAGGAATAGAAACGGTACTATATCCCTGCTTATTCAGTTGATCAATAAATTGCAGTTCAAGCTCTGCTTCACTTTGGTATCCCATATCTTCATCTCCATTACTTGAGGATCATTTTAATTTGGTATAATTTATAGATCGCCCTATTAAGTCCTATGTTCCCAATGGTGCTTATTCATCATTAGTAAATTCCATTATTTCCTCAACAGAGCAGTTAAGAGCTTTACAGATTTTCTCTAAAACTTCTGTCGTCACGTTCTCTCCATGACTTAACTTATAAACTGTATAATGACTGATGCCTGCTTCTCTCTCTAAATCGCTCTTTTTCATGTCTTTGTCAATCAAGAGTTTCCACAGTCTTTTGTAACTTACGGCCATTGTAGTACCTCTCGTTCCAATTCAAATCGCAGATTATCAAGATCATACATTTTATTTTATCAGAGAAAATTCGGTTTCTCAAGTGGTTTGTTTGCGTTCGATAACAAGGTCAGAATAACACAATCGTAGGATTGCACAAATTGGCGAGCAGGGCCTTTGTATATACAAAGGCAAAAATACCGGTGCAGCTTTCTAGGCTACATCGGTATTTTTCTCGTTGGGGGAATCCCCAATCCCCTTGAAGATCCGTATCTGGTGATACGGGGCTGCGCATTCGTCCCGAACGTTTTACGCTGCGCGTTCCATCGAAAATACGGTATGACGATCATGAGCTTAATCAAAATCTGTTTCTGACTCATTGGCGAGTTCATAGATTTGTCCGTCTATATCGAGAATACAGTCAACATCAATCCGCGTCTTGTCCATTAGAATCACTTGCTTTTGGTAATCATCTATTTTCTTAATCCGTCCGGAAATCGTATGGTAGGAACCGCCAGCTTTTCTCTGATCCGGAACAAAGTAAGTAATTGTAAGCGCTGGCTTTTCTCCGGGATAATCACAAGCCATCTGCAACTTATAATCCAACTCTGCTTTTTCCGATTCAGAAAGTTCCGTCTTGAGATCTGTCAGCCGAGCGATTTCCTTTATCACCTCTCCATATCCGGTCAGCGCAGCAAATGGAGAAAACTGAGCTGCCCGGTCTGTCATCGACATTCTGGGGTGCCGTGTGGAAACATGATGGGGATGATTGATAATATCACCATAAGAATTATCTGTGTTATTTCTATCTTGTAAAATAATTATCACCTCTTCCGGATGTTCGCCAGTGCAAATATTTCTATGCTTTATGACCACCAATCTGCTGGTTGCGGTCTTTTGCTGTCGCCCCTTCCTGCAAATTCATTCCCTTCAGGATTGCATTCTTGCCAAACTTTTTCTTGATTTCCAACATGGCTTGCTGCATTTTCCGCTCCTTCTCCAATTCCTCATTTTCCTTTTCCAGCAGGTTTTGACGAGCGGAATAGTCTGTAAATAAATCTAACTGCTCAAAGCTATTTTCGCTTTGTGTCTGTGCTTCTGCCTCAGTGATAATATGAGTAGCAGCCATATTAATCCTGCGTACCAGAAGATCTTTATCTACGATCCGGTCAAACAGTTCCATCACAGCCTGAGTAATTAGACGAGTGGAAGAAGTGTATTTTTTCAGGTTGGCAGTACCATGGGCGTGCTTTGGAATGCTTCGTCCATACCGATCTGTCTTGATTTCTCCATGATATTTCTTTCGCCGCGCTGGGTCTTTCAGATTATCAATATCATAACCGACTGTCAAAACAATTTGATTTGTCACAAAACCTTTATCCACCAAATCAAGAACCAGCAGGTCGGTCATTTCCCGCACAACAAGTTTTGCTTTTTCAAACGGGTATGGACACTGCAGCACTTGACCGGAGCCGACACTGTTACTTTCCGGTTTGTAGGCTTTGATGTCGGCAATCGTACAAGGCTCCCAGCCCCAGGCATGGTCAATCAATAATTCCGCATTGACGCCGAAGAGCTGATACAAAAGTTCCTCGCTGTAGTAGTCACCCGGTTTACCTTCCGAGCAGCGGGCTATATCCCCCATCGTATAAAGACCATGCTCTTCCAATTTTTTTGCGTACCCTTTTCCCACCCGCCAGAAATCAGTCAAAGGGCGATGTGACCACAAGGAGCGCCGGTAAGACATTTCATCCAGTTCAGCTATCCGGACACCATTCCGATCCGGAGAAATGTGTTTTGCCTCTATATCCATCGCAACCTTACAGAGATACAGATTCGTGCCAATCCCGGCTGTTGCAGTAATCCCAGTAGTATCCAGAACATCAAGAATCATTTTCATGGCCAGCTCACGGGCAGTCAGCTGATACGTTTTTAAGTAACTGGTTGCGTCAATAAAGACTTCATCAATCGAATAAACATGAATATCTTCCGGCGCGATGTATTTGAGATACACCTCATAAATCCTGGCGCTGATTTTCATATAATGCGCCATCTGAGGCGGTGCTACCACATAGCCTACAGCTAAAGCGGAATTTGCTTTTAGTTCTTCATCCTGAACCGAAGAACCTGTCAGTTTTCGTCCTGGCGCTTTTTGTTGCCTTAAGGAGTTGACCTCTTTGACCTTTTGCACGACTTCAAACAACCGGGGTCTGCCGGGAATCCCATAGGATTTCAAAGCCGGAGATACTGCAAGGCAGATGGTTTTCTCCGTCCTGCTGGCGTCTGCGACCACCAGATTGGTTGTCATCGGATCAAGTCCGCGCTCCATACACTCTACGGAAGCGTAGAACGATTTCAAATCTATGGCAATATATGTTTTATCTGACATTGTTCAACGCCTCCTTTTCATCAGATTTTAGACAGGTGCGGCATCAGGCATCAGAACAGTAAATATTTTTTCCAAACTCATATGCGCTTTTAAGGTGCGGTGTCTTGTCAATTTGTGGTTTCCCGTTTGTATCACCACAGCCATCGGCAAGCAGCATTCCTTTATCATGAAATCCGATATAATTAACCAGTGCAAATTTGTAATAAGACACTGCCTGTTCAAACGTCCAAAAATAATTATCCGCCGATGTCATAAGCAGAGCACATTCTTTCACCGGATACTTTTCATATCTTCCGAGCGGAGGATTCAGATCTTCTTCTGCAATGCAGTAAAAGCGTTCTATAAATGCCTTGATCCGGGAAGAAAGCTTCCAAAAATATAGCGGTGACGCAAACACAATCAGATCCGCTGCTTTGATTTTGGGAATCATATCATTGAAAGCATCTTTTTGAACACATGGTTTGCCGTAGCGGCAAGCGTTGCATCCTAGACAGCCCTTCACTTCATTCTTCATCAAAGAAATGATTTCAACCCGATGTCCTGCATTCTCGGCTCCTTTTGTAAAACTGTTTACCAACTGATCAGTATTGCCGTTCGCACGTCCTCCGCCCTGGATAATCAAAATATTCTTCAAATCCTCAATCCTCCGATTCCTCTATAATGCCATAGTCAATCAGTATGTTCGTTTCTGCGTGGGGCGGGTAAACAATCCCCATCATTTCATAGTCATATCGCTTCACTTTTCGGAAGTCTTTTATAGGTTCCGGCGCATAGGCAGATGTTTCACATCCGGCATATTCAGCGTCACCAGCCAAATCATCAGCCACATCCTTTATCAATGTGTCCTCTACGTCCTCAATCGTGCTGCCATACTCGACAGCAACCAATTCATGCTTTTTCACTTCTTTGTCCAAGTCGCCAAAAGAACGATACAGTTTGTACTTCATGACAATAGCCTCCTTTGTCTTAAATAGTTTCAAGATACTTGCTGATTTTCAACTTTAATTCAGCCAGGTATTCTTCAAAATATACACTGATCGCCACCGGATACACCTCGTCCAGTGCTTCTAAAATCTCTTTGACCCGCTCATTTTTGATCCTACAGAATTGCCTCATCGGCTCAAGGTAGAATGGGTATACTGCCGGTATCTGGGGAACGCCAAGATGCTTTGCAACCACTTCAGCACCACGTCTTGCAGAAGATGAAAAATCATCCTGTTTGAATGCGTACAGCAGCATTTTCAAGAAATGGATCAGCAAGGTATCCTGCTTTTTAATAATGCCTCTGTTAAACCACTAAGGCGAAAGCAATCCGTAAAATCAAAGCTAACAATATTTCCATCCGACGTTGTCGACATCTGCACCGCATCAATTTGCTCGAACATGACCGCCAAAGCATAGTGACAGGCATACTCAAAAGCCATATTGATAGAATTTTGCAGATCCTCCATTGTGAATGGATGCAGTCCTTCCAAGTAAGTGATTCCAACTACATAACGTGTCTTAAACGGCCAGCTTTCCTTACGACCACTCTTTTTTATCAAGAACGCCTGCGGAACTGGAATTTGCATTTCCTGCGCGAGCCGGGAATATACGAATTCACAGCAGGCCGAACATGGCTGTTCCTGCTTTATGAGAAGCGGTGTCAGACCTTCTTTTACCGGAGTTGCCAAAAGCAGTTGCCCGGAAAAACCCTCATGGCTAAATGGCTGATAGAGATAATCCCTGCTGTCCACAAAAAACTCATTGTCCAAATCAGTCACCTTCCTTACTGAGATGTTATTCTGCTGGCGTTGATCATCTGCTTATCAAAATTATAGCAGATCCAATCGAAAAAAACAGTCCAAACCTGCTCGAAAGCAGTCAAACCCATTTTCATATACATAAATATATCCATCCCAAACACCGCAGATCGGAATACAGATAAATTCACGCAATTCGTTCTTTAGCACTATTTCATGTTCTTTGGGGCTGTCGCTTTAACGATTAATAAATCGTGAAGCGGCAGCTTCCTTTTTGCTGTTTTAAGGATAAAATCTATCAAAAAACTCTGTTCTTTGCTACTGGCTGTTAATAAAAACGCACTTTAATAAGCCATTTTTGATGGCTTGGAAAATTGTTTTGATAAGTCAAAATTTAGGCACTTTTTATCGAAAATAAATGCGTTCCGGTTCTTCCATTTTGAATCTTATTATGTAGTTTGTTTATGTTTCTTGCCATGGCAAGCAGCGTACTCTCTGCAAGAACATTTGCATTTCCTTTGCTTAAATATCTGCGGAACTGCATATCCTGTTTTAAATCTCCAAAAGAACCTTCTGCCTGTATGCTTCGGTTTGTCCTGAATAGAATCCCTTCTTCTGAGAGAATCCGGTCTAAATCTTCTTTTCTATGTTTTAGAAATGTTTTTGCAACCTGAAGTGTCTTTGTCCGTTCTTCCACAGGTATTTTGCAATTGTTCCCTTTGATGCATTCGCTTTTGTAAGAACATCCATTACAGTCCTCACATTTATAAATCGTTTTTTCGCTTACATAGCCTGTTTTGCTTTTTGAATGACGGATATGATCTACACCTAATTTTTTACCATTTCTGCAGGTATAGACATCTGTTTCCACATCATACTCCATATTTTCTATTTTACCGATGTCATTTTTATATTTACGGGTCTTGGAAATCTCATAGTTCGCAGGTTTTATATAAGAGAGCTGACCGTTTGCTTCCAGAAATAGATAGTTTTCTTCACTTTCATATCCGGCATCCGCTGTTATGTTTTTATATTTGAATTTCAAATGCTCCTGTGCATCTTTCAAAAATGGTATCAGCGTTGTGGCATCCGTAGGCTGGGGACCTACGGTAAGCCATGTGATGTATTCGGAATCTACTCCATGCTGAAGGTTATAAGCAGGCTTTAACTGTCCGTTTCCCATAGCATCCTCCTTCATCCGCATAAAAGTGGCATCATGGTCTGTTTTTGAATAACTGTTACGTTCCGCACAGATATGTATCTGCTGGTTATATTTTTTGAGCCGGTTCAAATAACCTTCAAGAGTTTCAATGCTCTTTTGAAGCGGTGTTTTTCTTTTCCCGATTCCATGCACAAACACTATATTTTCAGTTTCTTTTAATGCATACAGTTTTTTGCGGAGCTTTTTTACATGCTTTATTTTTATCGTATTTCCATAAACGATTTTTATATCATAAAGCAGTTCACACTCAGCCACAAAATCAGCAAGTTTCTGTAAAAGTTTTGCTTGGTTTTTTGTTACTGCCTTCTTCCAGACGAACGTATACTTATTGGCACTGGCTTCAATTTTTGTACCATCAATAAAAATGGTTTCCCCGGAAATTTCTCCCATATCAAACAATGCATTAGACATTTCTGCAAGGATACGTTTAGAACAGGGAGCAAAATGGATCCTTCTAAACCTTGCAAATGTTGCATGGTCAGGAGCCGGGGCACCTTCCAGAAGAAACATAAAGTTGATATCTCTTTTACAATTCAGTTCCATGGATCGAGATGAATAATCCCCGTTCATGTAAGAGTAGAGTACAATCTTCAGAAGTGTTCTTGGCGATACAGAATTTATTCTTTCATAAGTAGAATACAGGTCAGTCAAATCCATAGCCTCCACAAACTGACTTAGTAATCGCACAGAATCATGATCCGGAATGATTGTTTCAAGATTTAACGGAAGTTTAAGTTGATATCCGTCTGAATTTTTCGTATAATCTTTTTGTAATAATTTAGTTGCATAACTTAATTTTACACCAACTGCCGGATTCTTTCGAGGTCTGGCAGTTATTTTGTAAGTGCAAAATAATCCAACGGATTGTGTTGCCCTAAAAAGTACTCCATAATAATCAATAGAGAATGCAAGCATTTTACTTCATCTTCTCTTGCTAGAAATGATAGATGCGAGCATTTTACTCTATTCGATTTATGGAGGTGTGCTCATGAGAAGCAAAAGAATACCTGTCGAAGAACAATACCGGCTCATCATGGAATGCCGTCAAAGTGGATTGACAGATCATCAATGGTGCATGGAACACGACATCAAACCGGGAACTTTTTACAACTGGGTAAAAAGGCTGCGTCAAAAAGGTTGTGTGGATTTTCCAGAGTCAACCGGACGCAGCTATCGTGCACCAGAAAGCCAGGAAGTTGTCAGAGTAGATTTTCATGATACTGCCCCACTCCCAGTTGAACAGCCATTCAATGTGATTCCGGTATCTACGGAAAGAAATAACCTTCCCGTAGCAGAGCCAATGAAGCTGTCTGTAGGAAGTTTTCATCTAACAATACCAAA
>OHCT01000264.1_pt1 | contig 28778 bp, 21 predicted proteins | sample 1566871 | NCBI WGS metagenome assembly OHCT01 (sample SAMEA3879548, study PRJEB24766) | human gut metagenome | biome: human-associated habitat; feature: feces | place: USA | collected 1985/1987 | reverse complement strand
ACCCGCGACCTCAACCTTGGCAAGGTTGCGCTCTACCAACTGAGCTATTTCCGCATGGCGTGTTTCGTATTGCGAGTGCAAAGGTAGGTAAATTTTCCGAATCTCCAAATTTTTCGGATGAAATCTCCCTGTTTTTTCGCAACGGCACGCCGCACCCGGTGTTCCGGAAACTATCCGAATATCCGGATCCGCTCGTCTATGGGGTTGAATGTCTTTTTGTTGGGAGCCTCTGCCGGAATCCCGAACGGCATTTGGGCGATCAGCCGCCAGTTTCCGGGCAGTTGCCACTCCTGGCGCACGGCCGCGTCGATGAGCGGATTGTAGTGTTGCAGCGAGGCTCCGAAGCCGGCCTCTTCGAGCAACGTCCACACGACGAGCTGGTGCATGGCCGAAGTGTGCTCGGACCATGTCGGAAAATTGTCGGCATAGAGCGGGAACTGCCGTTGCAGTCCTTCGACAACCGCGGTGTCCTCGAGGAAGAGCACCGTACCGTATCCGGAGGCGAAGCTCCTGTCGATTTTCTCTTCGGTGCGGGCGAAGGCCTGCGGCGGGACGACGGTTTGCAGGGTTTGTTTGACGATGCGCCACAAGGCCGCATGGTGGTCGTGCAACAGCAGCACCAGCCGCGAGGACTGCGAGTTGAAAGCCGACGGCGTATGTTTTACGGCGAAGCGCACGATCCCTTCGATTTCGGCGTCGGGAATCGGGGATCCGGCTTTGAGCGAGTAGTAACTCCGGCGCTGTTCGAGCGCCTCTTTCAGATTTCTTTCCATGATTTTCAGGTTTGCTTTTCTGCAAATTTAATTCATCTGTGCGATTTTTGTGCGGAATCCGTCGTCGAAGTGTTATCTTTGCCCTTATGAAAGACACTCTCGACCTTTTTTCGGCTTTGGGCGACCGCCTGAAGGATTTCGGCGGGGACGCTGCGTCGCGGCAGGTCGCCGAGCGCGCCTGCCGGGCCAACGGCTGGTTCACGCCGGCGGAGGTCTGCCGTGCGGTGAGGACCCTGAGCCGGGACATGCTGCAACGGCCGAAACTGGAGCGCTGGCTGGCCGCCTACCCCGCCCTGCCCGCGGCCCGGCCGCTCGACGTGCTGGTGGTGATGGCCGGGAATATCCCGCTGGTCGGTTTTTTCGACCTGTTGTGCGTCGTGGTCGCCGGACACCGCTGTCTGGTGAAGCCTTCGGCGAAGGATACCGTGCTCATGGAATACGTCGTCGGACTGCTCCGGGAGATCGACCCCGCCGTACCCGTCTCGTTCTGCGACGGGACCGCGCCTGCGGAGGCCGTGATCGCCACGGGCGGCGACAATGCCAACCGCTGCTTCCGTGCGCGCTATGCCGGGATCCCGGCCCTCCTGCGCGGTCACCGGCAGTCGGTGGCCGTGCTTTCGGGCCGGGAGACGGAGGCGCAGCTCGCCGGGCTGGCCGACGACATCTGGGCCTATTCGGGGCTGGGATGCCGCAATGTCTCGCTCGTATTTCTGCCCGAAGGCGCGGAGCTGCGGCTCCGGATGCCCGCAGTGCAGGCGAAGTACCGCAACAACTACCTTCAGACGCGCGCGCTCCTTCGGATGCAGGGATGTCCGTTCGTCGATTTGGGAGCCGCCGTGGCCGTCGAACAGCGGGAATTCCCGCGGGCGCTGAGCGAGATCGCCTATGCCCGCTACCGCTCGGCGGACGAGGTTGCCGCCTGGCTCGCGGAGCACGACGCGGAGTTGCAGTGCGTCGTCACGGAGACGCTCCCCCACGCCCGCCGCGCGGATTTCGGCCGTGCGCAGTCCCCGTCCCTTACGGACTATCCCGATAACCGGGACGTGCTGGCGTGGCTCTCGGCGCCGGGAGTATGATCTTTGCCGCAAATCCGTTATATTTGCAATACGGAAACCCTTAAAAATTAACGATCCGAAATGAAAAAAAACGTTCTTTTCGCGATGGCCCTGCTCGCCTGCGGCTGTTCGCAACCGGCGCGCCCGGTCTCCGAAGCGCCCCGATTCATTCATGCCGCCTACTCGGTGGAGAGCCTGCTGAGCGAAGCCGAACTTTCCGGCCCCGGTTACGAAGCGTTCGATTTCGTCTATCTGATGGCGGCGCCCGCGAAGTGGTGGACGCTGGATTTCGACCTTCCGGAGGCGGAGATCGTGCGCCGGGCCGATGCGTTCGACTACGCTTCGGCGCCGGGCAACATGCCGCTCGTGCCGCGAATGATCGGCGAAGTGCACGCTGCCGGAGGGAAAATCCTGCTCTGCTTCGGCGGGCAGCAGGAGTTCCGGCCCTTTCTGGAGAAGCCCGAACGACTGACGAAGTTCGAGGCCTATATGGTTCGGCTCGTCGAGCGGAACGACTACGACGGGATCGACATGGACTGGGAGATCACCATCGACAAGGAGCTGCACGCCGACATGATGGGACGCCTGCGCGGGCGGCTCGACTCCCTCTCGGCGAAGACCGGAAAGTACTACTACCTGACGACAGCCCTGAGCATCGACCACGTTTACGACGAGGCGCTGGCCGGGCGGCTGAGCCGTGCCGTGGATTGGATCAATATCATGTCCTACGACATGTGCGACGGCGTCTGGGGCCGCACGCCGTCGCATAACACTTCGCTGGCGGTGCTGCGCTCGAAACTCGCGCATTGGCAGATATTCGACAGGCGGCAACTGTGTCTCGGGCTGGCCAACTACGGTTTCTACTACAAGGGGCTGCTGCCGGGCGAGACGGCCGACGGGCCGCTGAGCGAGTACGGTTCCTACATTACCTATAAGGAGTTTCTGCCCAGACTGGAGCACGGGGGATGGACCGAAGAGTACGATCCCGAAGCGGAGGTCTCCTACTACTTCGCGCCCGACCGCGGAGAGTTCGTCACCATCGAGAATCCCGTGTCGATGCACCGGAAGATCGAGTGGATCACGGCCAACGGCTACCGGGGCGCTTTCTGGTGGGAATTCCACCACGACTACGTGGCGCCGGAGGCCGGACGGGCCGGAAGCCACTACCTGATCGACGGAGTGACGGACTATCTGAAGGAACAGGGCATCCGCCCCGCTGCGGAGGCGAACGACTAACGAAATACACTTACGCTTATGTCAATGGTTTTCCGGTTTCGCATGTTGAGCGACGAGAACGACCGCTTCGTGCGCGATTACGAGGTGATGTACGATATGACGCTGCTCGATTTCCACAACTTCATCCTCTCCTCGCTGGAATACGAACCCTGCATGGCTTCGTTCTTCACGGCGGACGACCGCTGGGAGAAGAAGCGGGAATTCACCCTGATGGATATGAACGACGGTTCGGCCGACGCTCCCGAGACGATGGAGCGGGTGCGGCTGGGGCAGATCATACACAACAACCGCGACCGGCTGATCTACCTGTTCGACCTGTTCGGCGACAGAGCCTATTACCTCGAGTTGACCGGGGCCTGCGAAGCCGAGAAGGGAGCCTCCTATCCGCGCGAGATTTTCGCCGAGGCCGACGCTCCGGATCAGTACGACCCGTCGAAAAACCGTCCGGAGGAGGACGAGGGGTCGGCTTTCGACGAGATGATGGGCGCCTTCAGCGACTTCGAGGGCGACGACAACTACGACGATGAGTATTAAACGGTTGCTCGTGATCGTCGGACCGACCGGATCGGGCAAGACGGATCTGAGCATCCGCCTCGCCCGCCGTTTCGGTGCGCCGATTCTTTCGACCGACTCGCGGCAGTTCTACCGCGGAATGCCGATCGGCACGGCACAGCCTTCTGCCGAACAGTTGCAGGCCGCCGAGCATCATTTCATCGCCTCGCACGACATAACCGAGAGTCTGAACTGCGGGGAGTACGAAACGCTGGCGCTCGCACGGCTCGGCGAACTCTTCGCCACGCACGACTGGGTCGTGGCCGTCGGCGGCTCGGGGCTTTACGTGCAGGCGTTGTGCGACGGCATGGACGACCTTCCGACGGCCGACGAAGCGCTGCGCGCGGAACTGATGCGACGGTTGCGGGAGGAGGGGCTGGAGCGGCTCGCAGGGGAGCTCCGGGAACTGGATCCGGTCTATTGGGAGACGGTGGACCGCCGCAATCCGGCGCGCGTGGTCCGGGCGCTGGAGGTCTGTTTGCAGAGCGGACGCCCCTACTCGGAACTGCGGCGCGGCGAGCGGCGCGAGCGGCCTTTCCGGATCGTGAAAGTCGGAGTGGACCTTCCGCGCGGGACGCTTTACGAACGGATCGACCGACGGGTGGAGCGGATGCTCGCCGACGGGCTGGTGGACGAAGCCCGGGCGCTCTACCCTTTCCGGGAACTGAACGCCCTGCAAACGGTGGGTTACCGGGAGTTGTTCGACTGGTTCGACGGTCGCACGAGCTACGAGGAGGCCGTCGAGCGGATCAAGCGCAACACGCGGCGCTATGCCAAACGGCAGCTCACGTGGTTCCGGCGCGATCCTGCCGTCCGCTGGTTCGCCCCCGACGCCGACGAGGAGATCGTCGCTTGGATCGGCCGCGACGGCATGCCGTCGGAGGAGTGAACGCCTCTCTGCGGGCGGCACGCCGTCCCGGCGGAAAAAAATATGCGCGGCCGGAGTTCCTTATGTTCGGAACTCCGGCCGTGTCGTCGTGTACTCGGAGCGGGAATCGAACCCGCACGGCCATTGCTGGCCACAGGATTTTAAGTCCGGCGTGTCTACCTGTTCCACCATCCGAGCCCTTGCCTTCCGCCGGAAGACGTCGGCAAAAGTACGAAATAATTTGCGATCCGCCAAAATCCCGGGTGCTTTATCGCGTCCGTCCGGCGGCGGACGGGGAACGGACCGAACTCTGTTTCCGCGGCGTGTCCCGGCAGCGTTTCCGGTGCGGCAGGACACGCCCCGCGGATGTCAGTGGCCGAAACGCGAGGTGTCCACCTCCTTGTGCTTCCGCTCCTTGTAGCTGCCGAACCGATAGGAGAAATGGACCGTGAACGTGCGGCTGTACGCTCCGGAATCCATGTCGAGCCACTGCCCCCGGTAGCGGACGCGGGCGAAGGGCACGCCGCTCTCGAACAGGTCGTCGCAGCGCACCGTGAGCGAGGCGCGTTTCCGGTCGAAATTCCATCTGAGCCCCGCATCGACGCTCCACGCCGGGTCGATGTCGTAGGTTCCCTGGATGGCCGGGGACTGGCAGAACGCCGCGAGGTCGAGCGTCAGGTCGGGTTTGCGGCTGATGCGCACGGTGTTGTCCAGCCGGACGACGCCGATCCACTTCGAACGGTCGAACGAAAGATCGTGGAAGGCGTCGCAGCGCTGCGTCATGCGCAGTCCCGTGAGGGTCAGCCGCGAGTCGAGCCACCGCCCGATGCGGAACGGGACGATCGCATTGGCGCCCCACTGCCGGTTCGTGTCCCAGTTGAGCGTCTGGTAGACGAGCGCCAGCCGGTCCGAAGCCTGCCAGGCCGTCTGCTGGAAGTGGTCCCGCGTCTCGTTCCAGAAGAGCATGAAGATGTATTTCTGTTCGAGGACATACACGACCTGCCCTTCGTAGCTGCGCATCGGGCGCAGCCCCGGCGTGCCGTGAATCTCCGAATAGCCGTCGATGTAGGAGACCGCTCCCTGCATCTCCCAATAGGAGGGGTAGCTCTTGTCCGAGGCGAGCGAGAGTTGCAGCACATGCTCCGCCGAGGGCATCCAGACGAATGTCGCCTGCGGGTAAACCGACCAGTTCTCGTAGTCGCCCAGCCGGTAGTACTCCTCCGCTGCCGAGAGCGAGAAGCTGCCCCGCGCGAACTGCCGGCCGATGCCGGCATAGAGGTTTCCGGTCCATTCGTCGAGCCGCGAATCGGTCTCCGGGGCATCGAAGTCGCCCAGCAGCACCGTGTAACGCTGCCAGTCACGGTCCGAAGTCCAGCCTAGCAGTGCGCCGTAGGTCACCTCCCAACCCTTGCCCGCTTCGTGCCGTTGGTCGAGGCTGAAGCTGAGGCGGTCGATCCGCTGTCCCGACGCGACGTCGAAATCCCGCTTCGTGCCGTCGGCGTATTCGTTGCGCATGGCGGCCCGGTCGTCCGTCCGGTAGTGCGTGTAGTCGAGCGCGAGGTCCGTTCCCGACGCGGTCGTGTAGCGCAGAGCGAGGTTGTGCATCGCTGCGTCGCCGTCGGGGCGGTTCGACGAGCGGACGAAGTTGCCCTCCGCCCGCGAATCGCCCGCATTGCGTGGCGTGAACGATGCCGTGTAGGCCGCGCTGACACGCCCCTTGTTCTCCGGGGCGTACTCCGCCGAGGCGCGCAGCCGGTGTGCGGTCGTCTCGCTGACGAGGTCCTGATGCTGCTCGATGTCGTACGTTCCGTCGGCGAGCGTATGCCTCGAAAGCAGGTCGATGAGCCGTTTCGACCGGGTCTGTCCCGCCGAATAGGTGATGTCGGCCGACCATTCGCGCGCCGCGAAGACGAGGTTGCCGCCCGCCTCCCAGTTGCCATAGTAGCGGTTCGAGTAGTCGCCGTGCACTTCGCCCGTGAGAGTCCCTGCGGCGGCGCGGCGCATGACGAGGTTGATCGCCGCGCCTCGTACGTGGTACTGCGGCGGTGCGCTGTACATGATCTCCGCCTTTTCGATGCGCTCCACGGGTGTCGAGCGCAGCAGGGCCTCGAGCTGCGCGGCGTCCATCGTCGTCGGACGGCCGTTCAGGATCACCGTGACGCTCCCCGTGCCCGCGAGCGTCAGCGTCCCCTGCCGTTCGGAGACGCCCGGCAGTTGCGTGAGCGCCTCGTAGGCGTTGTTCACCGCCTTGCCCCGGACCACGGCCTGCAGGTCGTAGGCCAGCCGGCCCTGCTCGATCCGCACCACGGGCCGCTCGCCTTCGACGACGACGGCGCCGATTCCAGTGCTCCGTTCGTGCAGGGTGACGGTCCCCGCCTCGCCGCTCGCTCCGGAGAGAGCGGCGAGTTCGTAGGAAATGTGCTGGAACAGCAGACGGTAGGGCTTCACGGCCGGGACGATCTCGAAACGGCCTTCCGCGTCGGACGCTGCGGCCGCGACGTAGGCCGAGTCGGCGTCGAGCATCACGACCGCCACCCCCGGCACGGGCCGCCCTTCGGTATCCTCGACGCGGCCGCGCACGCAGGGACGCCGTTCCTCCGTGCGGGCGGTCGCCGCGACGGAATCCGGCAGGATCCGTGCTCCGGCGTCTGCGGCGGTCGGCGCCGCGCATAGTGAAAATAGTGAAAGAAGTAGGACTAATACGTGTTTCATGACTCCGCTTTTTCGGGTTTCTCCGAGTGCGAAGTTAAGTGCGAAACCGTCTTGCCGGTACGTTTCCGATCTTGCTTCCTGCGGATTAAACAGTTGATTTGCAGCGTGCGCTTCCGGAAATATCTTGCCGCCCGGGCCGCATGTCTTGCTCCCTTTTCTACGGGAGCGTCCGGACTGCATGTCCTGTGTCTTTTCCCGAAGATCGCCCGGTCCGCATGTCGTGTGTCCCTTCTCCGGCGGCCGTCCGGAACATTACGCGAAGAAGCGGAGAAACTCTCCGCCCGCGGGGGCGTCGGCGATGCGGCGCTTGAGTTTCGACTTGAGGGTATAGACGCCGTTGAGCGTCATGCCGAGCATCACGCTGATCTCCTGGGGCGAGAATCCCGCGATGACGAGCGCCGCGAAGTCGTAGTTGCGCCCGGTCCACCCCGGAAATGCTTCCCGCAGCCGCGTCACGGCGCGGTCGTTGTAGATGTCGGCCATGCGCACCACGTCAGCCAGCATCGCGGGGCTGAGCGTCAGCTCCCGCATCTTGGCCGAAAGGCGCTCCCCTTCGCCGTAGGTGTAGCAGGTCGCGGCGATGTCGCGCACGGCGGCCACACGCCCTTCGAGCAGCTCCTTGACGGCGGCCTCGCGGGCGTCGGTGGCGTCGAGCCGCGAGGTGAGGCTGTCGTGCGATTCGCGGTAGGAGTCCACCAGGGCGAGCTGTTCGGCGAGTTGTTCCTCGCGGCGGCGGAGTTTGCGGCGATACCCCGCCAGGGCCCATGCGGCCGCTCCGGCGATGAGGAGCGCGGCCAGCGCCGCGATCCACGAACGGTAGCGCAACCGCGTTTCGCGGAGCTCCGCGGCGCTCTCCGCGCGGACCCTGCGTTCCAGCTCGGCGGCCTGCACTCCCTGCTGGGCCTTTTCGAGCGAATCGCTCTTTTCGAGGTACTGCATCGCATAGCCGTATGCCGCGCGGTCGTCGCCCCGCCGGTGGCTGATCGCTGCGGCGATGGTGTAGAGGCCGACGTTCATCTTCGAGATTCCCTCGGTGCGCTCCAGCGACCGTCCGATGTAGTGCCATGCCGAATCCGCCTGTCCGGCCCGGTGGAAAACCAGCGCCGAGGTGATGTCGTACAGCGTGCGGCCGGAATCACCGGATGCGGCGGGGCCGTGCCGCAGCGGCGCATGGCGGATTTCGTTCAGGTCGATGCGCGCACGCTCTTCGAGAAGCCGTTCGGCCGGCCAGTCCTCGGCGAAAATATGAATCAGGAGATTTTGCAGCGTGACGATCTGGGCGAAGTGGCGGAACGGCAGCGAGTCCCGCGCGGCGGCCAGCGGTGCGAGCGTTTCGACCGCTTCGGCGTAGCGCCCGCAGGCGTATTGCGCCGACGAGAGCATAAACCGTGCGTACTGTTCCATTTCCCGGTTGCCGGTCCGCTCCATGGCGGCGAGCGCCTTGGCGAAGTCTTCCGCGCCCGCGGCGTCGTTCCCCTGTTCGAGATGGAGCAGTCCCAGTGTGTGATAGAGCGAGCCGAGCTGCCCGGCCACGGTGCTGTCCCGGGCCGAACGCTCGGCCCGGAGCGTGGCCTGCGTGTAGAGCCGCACCGCCTCTTCGGTCCGTCCGGCATGTTGCAGGGTTTGCGCCTCGAGTGCCATCGCCGCGATCCGGGCGGCCGGGGCGCCGTGCCGTGCGAAGTACTCCGCTGCGGGGCGGATCAGCGAATCGTCCGCGATCCGACAGTCCAGCCGGTTGTAGGCCTGGGCCGAGAGGAGATACCACGCGGCCCTGTCGGCGCGCCCGAGACGGGCGGTGTCCACCGTCCGCAGGATGCGCAACGCGCTGTCCGGAGCTTCGTTCACGATCCGTCCGGCCTCCGCGAGGCGGCTGTCGCCGTGCCCGGCGCAGCCCGCCGCGAACAGCGCCGGAAGAAGTATGGCGAGAATCGTCGTTTTCATGCCGATGCAAAAATACGCAATATTTTCCGGATAAATTCCTATTTTTGCGCCGTCGATTAAAGCGAAACAGCGATGGCAGATACGATGCACAAGATCAACAAGGTCGAGGTCCGCAACCTGCAAATGGAGGATTACGGCCAACTGGCGCAGTCCTTCACGCGCGTCTATGCGGACAAGGACGTCTTCTGGACCCGCGAACAGATTCGCAAGCTGGTCACGATCTTTCCCGAGGGGCAGATCGTGACGGTCGTGGACGGCCGGATCGTGGGATGCGCCCTTTCGATCATCGTCGATTACGACACGGTCAAGGGCGACCACACCTACGCCAAGGTGACGGGCGGCGAGACCTTCGACACCCACACCCCGAACGGCAACATTCTCTACGGTATTGAGGTCTTCATCCACCCCGACTACCGCGGCCTGCGGCTCGCGCGCCGCATGTACGATTACCGCAAGGAGCTGTGCGAGAAGCTCAACCTCAAGGCGATCATGTTCGGCGGCCGCATCCCCAACTACTATAAGTACGCCGACCGGATGCGCCCGAAGGAGTATATCGGAAAGGTGCGCTCGCGCGAGATTTACGATCCGGTGCTGACCTTCCAGCTCTCGAACGATTTCCATGTGCGCCGCGTCATGCCCAACTACCTGCCCAACGACGAGGAGTCGTGCCACTGCGCGACGCTCCTCCAGTGGGACAACATCTATTACCAGCCGCCCACGCAGGAGTTCGTCGATAAGAAGACCACCGTGCGCGTGGGACTGGTGCAGTGGCAGATGCGCACCTACAAGACGCTCGACGACGTGTTCGAGCAGGTCGAGTTCTTCGTGGACGCCGTGTCGGATTACAAGAGCGATTTCGTGCTCTTCCCCGAGTATTTCAACGCGCCGCTTATGGCCCGGTTCAACGATCTGGGTGAAGCGCAGTCGATCCGCGGACTGGCGCAGTACACCGAGGAGATCCGCGACCGCTTCATCGAGCTGGCCATCAGTTACAATATCAACATCATCACGGGCAGCATGCCCTACATCAAGTCCGACGGCGGGCTTTACAACGTGGGGTTCCTCTGCCGCCGCGACGGCTCGTACGACATGTACGAGAAGGTCCACGTCACGCCCGACGAGGTGAAGAGCTGGGGCCTGAGCGGCGGACGGACGGTCCAGACCTTCGACACGGACTGCGCGCGTATCGGCGTGCTGATCTGCTACGACGTGGAGTTCCCCGAGCTGTCGCGCATCATGGCCGACCAGGGGATGCAGATCCTCTTCGTGCCCTTCCTCACGGATACGCAGAACGGCTATTCGCGCGTGAGGGTGTGCGCTCAGGCGCGGGCCATCGAGAACGAGTGTTTCGTGGCCATCGCCGGCAGCGTCGGCAATCTGCCCCGCGTGCATAACATGGACATCCAGTATGCGCAGTCGGGCGTCTTCACGCCCTGCGACTTCGCTTTCCCGACCGACGGCAAGCGCGCCGAGGCCACGCCCAATACGGAGATGATCCTCGTCTCGGACGTCGATCTGGACCTGCTCAACGAGCTGCACACCTACGGCAGCGTGCGCAATCTGCGCGACCGCCGGCATGACCTCTACGAGCTGAAACTGAAGCGCTGACGCAGCTCGTCATGAAAAAACCCTTTCGGAACATCCGAAAGGGTTTTTTACACACACAAACATTAACAATACAAACAATGCAATGGCGAAATACTGTTTCTCATTGTTTCCGTTGCAAAGATCGGACGAAATTCCGGACCGTGCAATCGCTAAAATTAGGTATTTCGCGCGCCCGGTATGGCGGCCGGCTTCCCTTTTTTCGTCCCTTCGGCCGCATTTTGTTTTGAATTTCAAAATAATGCACTATATTTGCACGCGAATTCCATAGAGCCGGGCGACCGTCCGGGTTAGAAAATCACGAACGACAATTGACATAATATGCAGGATTTGGATGCGCTGAAAGGAAAGAGCCTTGCCGAATTGCGTGAAATCGCGAAGGTGCTGGGCATCGGAAACGTCATGCTGAAAAAGCGCGAACTGATGGAAAAGATCGCGGAAGCGACCGCCGGAACGGAGGCTTCCGCCGCGAACGATACGAATGTCCCGGCACCGGAAACGGCCGGGAACGCCGCCGGGGATGCGGCTCCGGCGGCCGAGGTGCGCAAACCGCGCGGCCGCCGGCCGCGGCTGGCCAAGAGCGAGGGCACGGTGCAGGGCCCCCGCCCCGCAGCGGTTGAACAGCCCGAGCTGCCGATGGAGCAGCCCGCTCCCGCTGCCGGACCGGCAGCGTCCGAGGCCGTCGCTCCGGCTTCCGAAACGTCCGCTCCCGCAGCGGCGGGGACAGCGCAGGAGCCGCAGGCCGGACCGGAGCCTAAACGCCGCGGACGCAAGCCCAAGGCACAGTCCCAGGCGGAGCAGTCTGCCTCGGAGCGGGTTCCGGCCGCAACGGAGCCCGTGCACCGGGAATCCCCGGCTGCGGCAGCCGTCCAGCCGCTCGACAACGAGGTGATTACGAAGGACGACTTCGCCGGCGAGATCGAGGGCGAAGGCGTGCTGGAGATCATGCCCGACGGCTACGGATTCCTCCGTTCGGCCGACTACAACTACCTCAATTCGCCGGACGACATCTACGTCTCGCCGTCGCAGATCAAGCTCTTCGGCCTGAAGGCCGGCGATACGGTGAACGGCGCGATCCGTCCCCCGAAGGAGGGCGAGAAGTATTTCCCGCTGGTGCGCGTGAACGAGATCAACGGCCTGAAGCCCGACTACATCCGCGACCGCGTGCAGTTCGAGTACATGACGCCGCTGTTTCCCAGCGAGAAGTTCTGTCTGACGGGCAACGGCCACAACAACCTCTCGACGCGCATCGTGGACCTCTTCTCGCCCATCGGCAAGGGCCAGCGCGCGCTGATCGTCGCCCAGCCCAAGACGGGAAAGACGATGCTCCTGCAGTCGATCGCCAACGCCATCGCGGACAACCACCCGGAGGTTTACATGATCGTGCTGCTCATCGACGAGCGTCCCGAGGAGGTTACGGAGATGGCCCGCAACGTGAAGGCCGAGGTCGTGGCCTCGACCTTCGACGAGCAGGCCTCGCGCCATGTGAAGGTGGCCGAGATGGTGCTCGAGAAGGCCAAGCGCATGGTCGAGTGCGGGCACGACGTGGTGATCTTCCTCGACTCGATCACCCGTCTGGCGCGTGCCTACAACTCCGTGCAGCCCGCCTCGGGCAAGGTCCTTTCGGGCGGTGTGGACGCCAATGCGCTGCACAAGCCCAAGCGCTTCTTCGGAGCCGCGCGCAACACGGAGGAGAAGGGGTCGCTGACGATCATCGCCACGGCGCTCATCGACACCGGTTCGAAGATGGACGAGGTGATCTTCGAGGAGTTCAAGGGCACGGGCAATATGGAATTGCAACTCGACCGCAAGCTGGCCAACAAGCGCGTCTATCCCGCCGTGGATGTCATCGCTTCGGGCACGCGCCGCGAGGACCTGCTGCTGCCGCGCGAGGTGATGAACCGCACCTGGGTGCTGCGCAAATACCTCTCGGACATGACGCCCGTGGAGGCCATGGAGTTCCTCCAGAAGCAGATGAGCCTGACGAATTCCAACGAGGAGTTCCTCGCCACGATGAACCACTGATTCCGTTCGACCCCGATAAACCCTGACAGCGATGAAAAAACTGTTTTTCCTCGGCCTCTGTCTTTTCGCAGCCCGCAGCGGCTTTGCGTGGGGACAGAAGGGCCATGACGTGACGGCCTACATTGCCGAGTGTCACCTGACGCCCGCCGCGGCGAAGAAGATCGACAAGGTGCTGGGCGGCTATTCGCCCGTCTATTTCGCCAACTGGCTCGACAACGCCAGCCACACTCCCGAATATGCCTACACGAAGACGTGGCACTACCTGAACGTGGACGAGGGCCGGACGCTCGACGACATGCCCGCGAATCCGCAGGGCGACATCCTGAAGGCCGTGACGGAGATCGTCGCGAAACTCAGGGCGGGCGGACTTTCGCCCGAAGAGGAGGCCTTCAACCTCAAAATGCTGATTCACCTCCTGGGCGACATGCACTGCCCGATGCACCTGGGCCGCGCCACCGACTTGGGCGGCAATCTGCGTCCGGTACGCTTCTTCGATAAGGAGACGAACCTCCATTCGGTGTGGGACACCTCGCTCGTCGAGTCGGCCCACAAATGGAGCTACACCGAGTGGCAGCGTCAGATCGACCGCCTGACGAAGCAGGAGGCCGAGGCCGTTGCGGCCGGCACGCCCGCCGACTGGGTGGCCGAGACGCTGGAAATCTGCCGCAAGGTCTATGACGAGACGCCGGAGGGGAGCCGTATTTCCTACGACTACATCGCCGCGGCCGCCCCGGTCATCGAACGTCAGCTTCTCCGCGCGGGCCATCGGCTGGCACGCCTGTTGAACGAGATCTACCGGTGATTCCGTTCCGGACCGCCGGAATCCTTCCGAACGAAACGCCCTGCCGTCATACTCCGGCAGGGCGTTTTTTACATTACAGCCGACCGTATGATCCTCGGACCCGTTCCCTGCGGCCGCCGTTACGGGACGGATGGGCCGCTTGTCGGCCTGAGTCCGGGAATAGTTCCGGCGAAATGCCGCTTTTTGCCGGAAAGTTCTTAATTTTGTTCCGAAGAAACGACGCCGTGCCCGAGACGCTCTACATAAAGAATATGGTGTGCGACCGCTGCATCGCAGCCGTGCGCGACGCGCTCCGCCGCTGTGGCGTCGAGCCCGTGTCGGTCGCGCTGGGCGAGGCGCTTCTTCCGCAACCGTGCGGCGGAACCCTCCGCACCGCGATCCGCCGGGAGCTGGAAGCCCTCGGGTTCGAACTGCTGGAGGACCGCCGGCTGCAACTCGTGGAGCGAATCCGGACCGCCGTCGTCCGTCTGGTGCACCACAACGACGGTATGCCGCCCCGCGAGCGGCTTTCGGATTACCTCACCCGGCAGCTCGGGCACGATTACAGCGCATTGAGCAAACTCTTTTCGGAGGTGAGCGGCACGACGATCGAGAAGTACTTCATCGCCCAGAAGATCGAGCGTGCCAAGGAGCTGCTGCGTTACGACGAGCTGTCGCTTTCCCAGATCGCCGACTCCCTGGGCTATTCGAGCGCGGCCTATCTGAGCGCGCAGTTCAAGAGCGTCACGGGTATGACTCCGAGCCGTTTCCGGCAGCAGAAGGCCGCCGTCCGCCGTCCGCTCGACCGGGTGTGACCGAAGGTTTCGGGCTTCATGCGGACGGCCCGCCCCGCTTCTTTCCGGCAGGCGCAGCAGCCCCCCCCGCCCGTTCTCCGGATTTTTCGCGGTCCGTTCGGCCCGTTTCGCCCGAATCTTGTAAAAGAAATCCCGAATTTCGTAACGCGCCCGCCCGGCGGCCGGGTTATCTTTGTTCCGACGAAAAACACCGAATCATGGCAGCGAACGAATCCGTGACAAAACGCATTTTTCCCGTGCTCGGCATGAGCTGCGCTTCGTGCGCCGCCCGTGTGGGACGGACGCTCGGCGAGCAGCCGGGAGTCCGGAGCGCTGCGGTGAACTACGCCGCAGCGACCGTCGCCGTGGAGTACGACGCGGCTGCGACCGCTCCCGAACGGCTGCGGCAGGCGGTCCGCGACGCGGGGTACGATCTGGTGGTCGATCTGACGGATGCCGCCGGAAAGGCCGAGAGCGAGCACGACGCCCGCTATCGGGCGCTGAAACGCCGCGTCGCGGCCGCATTGGCGCTGGCCGTGCCGTTGCTCGTCGTCGGGATGCTCTTCATGCACCGTACATGGTCGCCGTGGGTGACGTGGCTGCTCGCCACGCCCCTCGTCTTCTGGCTCGGCAGCGGTTTTTTCACCGGGGCATGGCGCCAGTTGCGCCACCGTTCCGCGAACATGGATACATTGGTGGCCCTGAGCACCGGCATCGCCTACCTGTTCAGCCTCTTCAACCTCTTTTTTCCCTCCTTTTGGACGGCGCGCGGCATCGCGCCGCATGTCTATTTCGAGGCATCGGGCGTCGTCGTGGCCTTCGTGCTGCTGGGCCGTCTGCTCGAAGAGCGCGCGAAAGGCGGCACGATGGAGGCCATCCGCAAGCTGGCCGGCCTGCGACCCGTCACCGTGCTGCGTATCGGCGCCGACGGCACCCAATGCGAGGTCCCGGTCGGCGACGTGCGTCCGGGCGATCTGCTTGCGGTGCGTCCGGGCGGCCGGATCGCCGTGGACGGGGTCGTTGCGGAGGGTGCGTCCTATGTGGACGAGAGCATGCTGAGCGGCGAACCCGTTCCGGTGGCCAAGGGCCCATCGGACCGCGTTTTCGCCGGCACGGTCAATCAGCGCGGCACGTTCCGTTACCGGGCCGTCGAGGTCGGCGAAGGTACGATGCTCGCGCAGATCATCCGCCTCGTGCAGGATGCGCAGGGCAGCAAGGCTCCGGTGCAGAGGCTCGTGGACCGCATCGCCGCCGTCTTCGTGCCGGTCATCATCCTGCTGGCCGTCGCGTCGTTTCTCCTCTGGCTCGTGTTCGACCCCGCCGAGGGGTTCGTCCGCGGCCTGCTGGCGCTGGTCACCGTGCTGGTCGTCGCCTGTCCCTGCGCGCTGGGACTGGCCACGCCGACGGCCATCATGGTCGGCATCGGCAAAGGCGCCGGACTGGGTATCCTCGTCAGGGACGCCGAGACGCTGGAGACCGCCTGCCGTGTCGATACGGTCGTGCTGGACAAGACCGGTACGCTGACCAAGGGGCGGCCTGCGGTCACGGATCTGGCGTGGACCGCCGGAGGCGAGGCGGCTGCCGGGCGTTTTCTGGCACTCGAACGCGCTTCGGAGCATCCGTTGGCCGCGGCCGTTGTGCAATCTCTCACGGCGCAGGGCGTTCCGGCCGCCGGGACACCCGACGGATTCGAGAACATCCCTGGCCGGGGTGTCGCCGGACGTTTCGGCGAGACGTTCTGTCTCGCCGGCAGCCGGCGGCTGCTCGCCGAGCGCGGCGTGGCGGTGGACGAAGCGCTGGAACGGCAGACCGATCGTTGGGCCGCCCGGGCGCGGAGCCTTGTCTGGTTCGCCGAAGCGGGGCGGGCGCTGGCCGTCGCGGCCGTCGCCGACCGGCTGCGCGAAGGTTCCAGGGAGGCCGTCGCGGCGTTGCAGGCCCGGGGCATCGGAGTCTGGATGCTGACGGGCGATCAGGAGGCGTCGGCCGCCGCCGTGGCCCGCGAGGCGGGAATCGAACGTTACCGTGCCGGAGTGCTGCCGAGCGGCAAGGCCGCCTTCGTGGAGGAGTTGCAGCGGGCGGGGCACGTCGTGGCGATGGCGGGCGACGGCATCAACGACAGCGCGGCGCTGGCCCGTGCCGATCTGGGGATAGCGATGGGCAGCGGCAGCGACATCGCCATCGAGGCGGCGCGCATGACCGTCCTTTCGCCCGATCTGCGGAAGATTCCCGAGGCGATCCGTCTCTCGCGGCTGACCGTGCGGACCGTTCGGGAGAATCTCTTCTGGGCCTTCATCTATAACCTGATCGGCGTACCGGTGGCCGCCGGGCTCTTCTATCCGCTCTGGGGATTCCAACTGGACCCGATGATCGCCGGAGCGGCCATGGCGATGAGCAGCGTGAGCGTCGTCGCCAACAGCCTGCGGCTCAAACGCCGCAAGATCGGACAACCCCAAAAACGACATACTATGGAAAAACGATTTCGAGTGGAGGGCATGATGTGCGACCATTGCCGCGCGCATGTCGAGAAGGCATTGAATTCCGTGGCGGGCGTTTCGGCTTCGGTGACGCTCGCGCCGCCCGTCGCCGCCGTCGTCTTCGCCGGCGATACCGTTCCCGTGGAGACGTTGCAGCGGGCCGTGGACGAGCTGGCCGGCGACTACCGCCTGACAGAGCTCTGATCCGGCGTCTCTTATGCGGAGAACACTCCCGGGAGAAACCGGGGAGGACCGGACTTCGACAGTCCGGTCCTCCCCTCTTTCCGGCGTTTCGCTCCCGCAGTCCTGCCGTGTCGCGGCCGCGCGGCTGCGGATTCCTCCTTTCGGGGGACGTGACTACGTTCCGGGGCATGTCCCCGTACGGCGGGCCTCCTTCTCCTCCACCGCTTTCTGCACGGTGGGATATCTCGCCTTGAATTTGGCGAAGGTGTCCCGCGAAAGACCGAAATGGCGGCAGATGTCGCCGATGGAGCGGTCTTCGTTCAGCATTTCGATCACGGCGGTCCGGTTTTCGATGAGCACCTGCAATTTGGTGTAGCTTCCCTTTTTCCGTCCCAGGACCATGCCTTCGGCCCGACGCAGCGCCAGCGCCTCGCGGGTGCGCATGGAGATCAGGTTGCGCTCGATTTCGGCCACGAGCCCGAACGCGAAGCAGAGCACCTTGCTGTTGATCGTGTCGTCGAAGGAGTACTTCTCCTTGGTGGTGTACAGGTTGATTCCGCGCTTGAGGCATTTGCCCATGATTCCCATGATGTCGGTGAGCGTCCGGCTCAGGCGGGATATTTCCGTCACGATCAGCGTGTCTCCCCTCTTCATGCGCTTCAGCAACCGTCCGAGTTTGCGGTCCTTCTCTTTCGCCTTGCCGCTGACTACCTCGGTCACCCAGTTGGTTATCACCAACTCCCTGCTTTCGGCGAAACGTCTGATTTCGTCCTGTTGATTGGCCAGATTCTGTTTGCCCGTACTGACCCTTAAATAAGCCACTATCATATTATTCTTTGTTTTCCGGAAACGACATTGTCTCCGGCGGCCGGCAAGAAAGCGGATAATCGGCAGGTATGAAAACATTTCGGGCAAATTCGATGCCATTCTGCTGGTCGGAAGGTCCTTGCTGCCGCTTCGTCGGCGATGCGGCGTCCCGAACGGTATCGGCCCCGACGGTTGCCGTGTGAAAAACGGACTTTCGGGAGAGCGACCCGACGGACGGGAAAGTCCCGGGTGTCGGATCGTAAATTTCGAATGTCGGATTAAATAGGTATCTTTAAGTCGTAAAACGAGTACAGGACATGTCTGACAACCCCCAAATGGATCTTGCCCGGAAATTTCTCGAGCAAACCGGAATCAATGTCTTTCTCACGGGAAAAGCCGGTACGGGAAAGACCACTTTCCTGCGCGATCTCAGACAGAGCTCGCCCAAAAGAATGATTGTCGTAGCGCCGACAGGCGTCGCAGCGATCAATGCCGGAGGAGTTACCATTCACTCTTTCTTCCAGCTTCCGTTCGGACCTCACCTGCCTGGCGTGCTCCGGACCGGAGGAGAGAAGCGAATGAATTTCAGCAAGGAAAAAATAGCCGTCATCAGAAGCCTCGACCTACTGGTCATCGACGAAATAAGCATGGTGCGTGCCGACCTGCTGGATGCGATGAACGACGTCTTGCGGCGATACAGGGACCGGGACAAACCGTTCGGCGGCGTACAGTTGCTGATGATCGGGGATCTCCAGCAACTCGCTCCTGTCGTAAAACAACCGGAATGGGAACTGCTCGGCGAATATTACGAGTCGCCCTACTTTTTCGACAGTACGGCGCTGCGGGAAGCCAAATACATCACTCTGGAATTGAAACATGTCTATCGGCAGAGCGATACCGAATTCATAGATATTCTCAACCGGGTACGGGAAAACACCGTCACTCCGGACATACTGGAGAGGCTGAATTCAAGATATGTTCCCGGATTCGTTCCCGACGACAAAGACGGGTATATCACGCTGACATCGCATAACGATACGGCCCGTGCGATCAACGAGCGGAGGATGGCCGGTCTCGACACTCCGCCGCATACGTTTTCTTGCGACATAGAGGGCGATTTCCCGGAGTATCTTTTTCCCACAGACCGCGAACTTACGCTCAAGGCGGGAGCCCAGGTGATGTTCGTCAAAAACGATCCCACAGGACTTCAGCGCTATTTTAACGGCAAGATCGGCCGGATAACACGCATCGGCGAGTCGAAAATCGAAGTTGCACTCGACGATCTTGCCGAGCCCGTCGAAGTCGAACCCGGGGAATGGACGAACGTGAAGTATATCGTTGACCCGCAGACCCGGGAAATCAGCGAAACCGTGGAAGGGATATTCCGTCAATACCCTCTTAAAGCGGCTTGGGCGATAACCATCCACAAAAGCCAGGGGCTGACGTTCGATCGGGTCATTATCGACGCTGCGCATTCGTTCTCCCACGGCCAGGTGTACGTGGCATTGAGCCGTTGCCGGAGTTTCGAAGGGCTCGTACTCCGTACGCCCCTGCAGAAAAACGCGATCATCAACGATTCGGCGGTTGCGGATTTCAACAGGAACATGGAGACCGACCGGCCCGACGAAACCCTCTTCGCCGCACAGCGCCGGATATACTACCGCTCTCTTCTGACCGACATGTTCGATTTCACATCCTTGAAAATCAAAATATTCACGGTGCGAAAAGCATTCAACGAACACCTTGCGAAAATCTACCCGAAATCGACCGGAATGTGGAATGCCGCTTCGGGACGGTTCATCTCGGAAATCGTCGCCATAAGCGAAAAATTCCAATATCAACTGGATGCGCTCCTGACCGCATCGTCCGATCCGGAGACCGACAGGCAGTTGACGGACCGTATCGTGAAAGCCCAGTCGTATTTTCTTGCGAAGTGCGAGGAGATCGTCATGCCTCTGATGAATCAGAGCGACATCGTCATTGACAATAAAGATATTAAAAAGAAAGTATCCGAGGCCGTCGGAAAATTGCAGGAGGCATTCGCCATAAAGACGGCCGTACTCGGCATGGACAATTCTTCGGGCTTCACGATCCGCAATTACCTCGACACGAGGGCCAAGGCAGCCGTAAAGGACCTTGCGGCCAGACGGTCGAATAACAAAAAAGCGGCAGCGGAGCCTGTTTCGGAAGACATCGAGAATCCGGAACTTTTCGAACGGCTCAGAACATGGCGCAAGCGATGTGCGACCCGCGATGGCGTGCCGGCCTATGTGATCATGCAGCAGATCGCTCTCGTGACGGTATGCCGGGTACTTCCGCGAAGCGAAAAGGAATTGTCCGACATAAAAGGGATCGGAAAGGTTTTCATGGCCAAATACGGTCCGCAGGTGCTCTCGATTGTCCGAGACTGGCTGGACGGAAAGACCGAAGGCGAGACGGATTGATTCGGGCTTTTCATCCGACGGTTTGTTTTATCCGGCGTTCCGCGAAGGGTATGGGCCGGTGCGCCATCTTTCCGACTCCAGTTTTCCGATTTATCCGTTTTCCCGACCAAATATCCGCCGGGCGTCGATCGGAGAAATCGCGGAATGCACCAGCCGGTCGGCATTGGTCATAACATATCGGAACGGAATCTATGTGGATCGGGCACAGTCCACCTATCGCAAATACGACAACGTACGTAAACGGCTGGCCGAGTTTCTTTCCGACAAACTACATCAGGAGGATATTCCGCTGAAAGAGTTGACCGAAACTTTCATTACCGACTACGACCTCTATCTGCGCGGTGAGAAGTGTTTGACACCCTCGTGCGTTTGCATCTACACCAAACCGTTGAAGATGATCGTGACGAAAGCCCACAACGCCGGCGTTATCGCCCGGAATCCCTTTGCCGACTATCATCCGAAGAAAACGCCCAAAGAGCGAGGTTATCTGATCGAATCCGAGTTACAGGCGTTGATGAACCACAAATTCACGTTCGACGGTTACGGCAAGGTGCGCGATATGTTCATCTTTTCCTGTTTTACGGGAATGGCTCATGCCGACGAGATGATTCAACGCTCATTCGACGGGGATTTATGGATTGTTAAGAAGCGGCAAAAGACGAGCACGCCGTTCAAAATCAAATTGTGCGGCATCACGAAACGCATCATCGCCCGTTACAAACGTGAGGTCGCGGGAACGAACCTCGTACTGCTTGTGCCCTACATCGCCTACTGTAACAGGGTATTGAAGAAAATTGCGGCGGAGGTCGGCATCGACAAGACGATGATAACCTATCACATGGCCCGCCACACGTTCGCCACGACCAACGCGCTGGCGCAAGGTATCCGCATCGAAGTCGTCAGCCGGATGCTGGGACACACGAATATCAAGGCCACCCAGATTTATGCCAAGGTAACAGATGATATGTTGGCAAAGGGTTTCGACGAAATGGCCGACATCTATTCCGCAAAATACAGCCTCGCATGATAAAAAGAGAAATCGAAGCGGCGGGCTTGCGGGCCGTCGGTTTTCTTTCATCGGCTCCCCTGCTGACGGACATGACAGCGGCACAGTCGCCCACCCCTCAGCCGCTTCGCGCCCGCGCTTTTTTACAAAAGGTATAGCCTATTGGGGCATTTTTTCCGCATTGCTCCGCAACGCTGAAAATGCCCCAATAGGCCAAAGGGGCTGCGCCCCTCTGAACACCCCTTGCGGTGGCAGCTCCGCGACCCAGACGGCGGCCGGGCCAACTCCGAATCCTTGCCCGCTTCGCTCCGATGCCGCCGAGAACAGATTATCCAAACCACCTAAAATATACCGTTATGGGTTATGTCGTATTGCATATCGAAAAGGCGGCCGGAACGGACGCCGCCATGTTGGGACACGTCGAGCGGGAATCGCACCCGCCAACGTCATAACGACACTTACCTACCTCAATGAAGAATTAGTAGAGTTCCCCAAAGGAGTGACCAACCGCATCGAAGCGATCCAGCACCGACTGGACAATGCCGGGCTGGAGCGCAAGATCGGAAAGAACCAAGTAAGGACTTGCATGTCATGCTCTCCGGAAGCCCCGAAGATATGAAGCGTATCCGACAGGCCGGGTAGTTGGATGCTTGGGCCAAGGATTCTTGCGGCTGGCTGCAAAAGACCTTCGGAAAGGAAAACGTCGTATCGGCAGTTCTGCGTCTGGATGAGAAAACACCTCATATCCACGCGACCGTCGTGCCGATTACACGGGGCGAACGCCGGAAAGCCAAGCTGGAACGGGAGAGGAATGCCCGAAGCGGAAAGAGAACTTACCGAACAAAGAAAGACCGTCCGCGCCTGTGCGCCGACGATGTGATGGCACGGGACAAACTCAAAAACTACCAGACCACCTATGCCGAAGCGATGGCAAAATACGGACTGCGACGCGGCGTCGAGGGATCGGAAGCCAAACACATATCTACACAACAATATTACCGCGAGGTATCGTCCGCAAGAACGAAATCGCCGAGCAGGTCGAGAACCTGAAAGAACAGCAAAAGACGCTGACGGTAGATATTGCTGCACTCCAAGCACAGCAACGAGCCGCGCAAACAGACTGTAACACCATCGACGAACAACGGAGGAAGAAGAAAGAGAAACGGAGTTGGCGCAAACACGACGGGAGATTAAGACCGACAAACTAAAAGGCGTGGCCGTAGATGTCACGACGAAAGCCGTCGAAAGGATTGGGGCGTTGTTCCACGACCCCAAGCCCGCGAGGTATGAAAAGCAGATCGCGGACTTACAGGACATAATAGAGGGCAAAGACAAAGACATTAAGAGCCTGCAACGGGAAATAACAACCATGCAGGTCAGGCACGATAAAGAGAAAGACAAAATCAAATAACGGATGTACGAGGCGGTAAGAGCATTGATGCGTGTCGATGATCTATGTCCGGACGTAAAGGGGCTGTTGAAATAGGAAAACTATTGATTGTAAGAACGTCGGACTTGGACAAGAAGGGAACCAAAACGTTATCTACGATGCAGCCTTACCGATACACGGGAGAGCTGCACTCGACAAAGTATAATCATACGTTAAGGGCCAACGATGTTGTCCTGCAACTCAAACCCGACGAGGACGGCCCGGCGGATTCCGGTTCACCATAAACGGAGAAGACTGCGATGTGTGGCTCAAACAGCAAGGAAAGGAGTTCTATCAGAAAATCGGGATAAATATCGAACCAAGGCAAAACAAAGGAAATAAATATAGCGTTGGAAATTAAATATATTTGGCCTATGCAATAATTTGGCATACCAATTTGCTATCTTTGGCAGAGGAATTAAAAAGTATGGCATCGGATCTTTTCAAAAAGTACATTTGGTTGGCCGACACGATCCGTCGGGCTGGGTCGATTACGTTCGCTGAAATCAACGAACGCTGGCAGCGCAGTACGCTGTCGGGCGGAAAACGGTTTGCGTTACGAACATTTCACAACCACCGCGAGGCGATCGAAGAACTATTCGGCATTCGCATCGCCTGCGACGAACGAACAAATCGCTACTACATCACCGACAGCGACGATCTGCAACGCGACAGCATGGCGAATTGGTTGCTCGACAGTTTCTCGGTTAGCAACATGTTGCGTGATACCCAATCGCTGCGCAGCCGCATACTGATAGAGAATATCCCCTCATCGAAAAGTTTTCTGACCTATATTTTGGAGGCGATGCGCGAGAACCGGCAGATCGGCGTTGCCTACCAACCGTTTTACGGGGACACGCCGTTTGAGTTGATGCTCCGCCCGCTTTTCGTCAAGCTCTACGAACGCCGCTGGTATCTCTATGCCGACAAACCGTATGAAGCGAAAATCAAACTCTACGCACTCGATCGGATGCAGGCGGTTCGGTTGACCGAAAAGCGTTTTACGCCGCCCGCCGATCTCAATCCCGGGGATTATCTGTCCGGTGCCTTCGGCGTGGCCGTTTACGATGACATCAAACCCTGTACGATCCGGATCCGCGCCTACGGCAACGGGCCGAAATACTTGCGGACACTGCCTCTGCACGATTCGCAGCAGGAGATCGAAACGACGGCCAATTATGCCGATTTCGAATATCGGGTCGCTCCTACTTACGAGTTTTACCGGGCTGTATTGGCACAGCATATCGATATTGAGGTACTGTCGCCGATCGCCGTGCGAAATGAAACAGAGCGGATCATCGACGAGATAAACCTTCTCTATTCACGGCATAAGCGGCGTATGATCTTTCTCGATTTCGATGGCGTACTCAACACCGGGCGGCATATTGCCGCGCTGAAAAGAGCCGGCAAACCGTTGTCGGATAAATACGGTTATCTGTTCGATCCCGAATCAGTCGCCAATTTGGGCACGATCATCGACGCGACAGGGGCATCGGTCGTTATTTCCTCCTCGTGGAAATTCGAAGGAGCGGAACGTATGGCGGCGATGTGGCGCGAACGCTGTTTGCCCGGTCGAATGATCGACATCACGGAAAGGTGTATGACAGCCGAGGAAATCCGGGCAATAAATCCCGACTTCGACGATCCCGAAATGTTTATCGGCAAAGGCAACGAGATCAAGCATTGGTTGCTTGAGCATACGCTCGAAGGATACCGCTACGTCATTCTGGATGACGAATCGGATATTTTACCCGAACAGCGACCGAATTTTATTCGTATCGATCCCGAGCGCGGCATCACGGAAGAGGATGCGCGGCAAGCGATTGAGATTTTGAATCATTAAATTAAAGAGATGACTGCAAAAACGAACCGGCAAAAACCGGCTGAGGCAGCGATTGCCGTTCCGATCGTCCGATACGACGGGAGTGAATACACGTTGCAAAACAAAGAGCAGTTGCAGGTTTGCATCCACAGGTCGCTGATTACCGACAACGGGCTGACTTTCGACTTGCAAAACCGCCTGCTCATCCCGGAGAGTCTTTACGACATCTGGTTCGGACACGCGCGCGAAGCGCAGCGGTGTAAGGCGGAAAAACATCGGTGGAAGGTCTACTCGGAGCATATTCCTCTCTTCTGGCATCATCGGGAACAGATTCTCTTCGACCCTAAGCTCTTCTTTACCGAAACGCCGCTTAGGGTCTATGGTTTCGGAAAAATTTGCCTGGGAATACTTGTTAAGGCATGGATAGACTATCCGAACACTTTTTGCAAACCATGCCCGAAATGCAAGGGGCGGTCGCTTGTTTTCAGTTTCAGTGGTTCGCCCATGAGCTGAATGAGTTCCCAATCGGTACACTGCCTCGATTGCGGTACGGTTACCTCCGGAATAAGTGGTGGTGAGTTCGGAGTCTTCCGCGCAGCGACAAGACATATTATCCAAGCACATTCCGTATCGAACAGTCCCGAATTGCTAATATTGGATCAAGTTGTTGAGATCTTGAAATAAATCTATATCTTTGAAAGAAGAATCTTAAAACTTAAATCAATATGTATTATAATCGCACAATCTCAACTGATTTTGAGGATTTACTAAAAAGCGGACATTTCTCCTGGATTATTCCATACGTCAAAAAACACGAGGATCTGGACATTTTGATTGGACGTAATAAGAGTATGGAATTTTGCTCTGTTTATCGAGGATTGTCCCGAATTCTCCGAATATACCGACCCATAAGCAAAAAACAAAAATATGGGAATTTCAAATGGGATGCAGCCGATAAATATATAGCAATGTACTCCGACCCGAAAGTTTCATTGGAGCAATTATGCGAGGACGACATTGAGAAAGTTCGTCGCCAGATCGAGAAAACCTCTGAATTTACTCGGTATTATAAAGAAGGAACAGCAACCGAAGCGGGAAGCGAGGGGTTTTATCAGAATGCCATACAACGGAAATACGGCCTTTTATCCGAATCTACGTCTGCATTGGTTATTGTAGACAAGGAAGCAGTAATCGGATATGACGGCGGACAGTCCGAAAAAAAACAACGTTTCAATTCGGAACGCAATGATTATAAGGCCGTAAAGAATAATCTGCAAAAAAAATACCCGAAGGATTTCGGTAAGGCCGATGAAAATAGCATAACTGGATTTAATCGCATTGGACAAAGATGGATACATTCATTTAATGGAGTTGAAAAAAGGATCCAATACATCGGGGATATATATGAGTCCTTTTCAAATAGGTCTTTACCATCGATTATTCAAATCATTCAATAAAGAAGAACTAAAAGAGAATATTCGATCTATGATCGAGCAAAAAAAACGCCTGGGCTTAATCAATCCCGATTGGACTATCCCTGAAATACAGAACCGATTTATACCCGAATTGATTATTTGTCATCGGATTATGCATAGCAGCTGCTATCCTCAAAAGTATAACCGTGTTATTGAATATATTAAGGATAACTATCCGAGAATTTATGAAGATATACGCGATATAAAGGTTAAAGACGAAAATCTGAATCTTTTATGCAAATAACCATCCACCGCGGCATTGACCAGATCGGCGGGTGCATCACCGAAATCCGGACTGCCCGGTCGAAAATTCTGATCGATCTCGGACATAACCTTCCCAAAGGCAACGGCCCGTCGGAAGACCGGTTCGACAATGCCGGGGTCATTGCACAACTGTGCGAGGGATGCGATGCGGTATTCTACACGCACTACCACGGCGATCACGTGGATTTATTCCGGCATGTGCCGGAGCGGGTCGATCAATATATCGGGCCGTTAGCCAAAGCCGTAATGCGCATCCGGCTGGAACACCTGACGCATGTTCCGGGCGAGAAAGAGCGACGAGAGGCCGATCTGACAGCCTTCGAGCGATTCAAGACCTACGAACCCGCCCGTTGTATACGGGTCGGAAAAGATATTCGGATTACGCCCTATTTCGTCAGTCACTCGGCAGCCGACGCCTATATGTTTCTCGTCGAGGCCGATGGCAAACGGATTCTGCATACGGGCGATTTCCGGCAGCACGGCTATTTGGGGAAAGGACTGCTGCCGACGCTCGAAAAATACATCGCACCGCAAGGTATCGACGTATTGATTACCGAGGGAACGATGCTCGACCGCAACGAGAAGAAAATCGTCCACGAGAACGACCTGAAACGACAGGCTATTGAGTTGATGAAACGCTACAAAAACGTCTTCGTACTCTGCTCCTCGACGGATATGGACCGGTTGGCGACTTTTCACCGGGCAAATCGGGAAATGCGTAACCGTCCGTTCGTATGCGACGGCTATCAACAGCGGATTCTGGAATCGTTCGCCGGTCATGCCGGGGTGAAAAGCCCGCTTTTCAAATTCGATCACAAGGTTTACGGTTCCGACGAACGGAATGAAAAACTGCGGAAATGGATGTTGGATACGGGATTCACGATGTTGCTGCGCACCGGCCCCAAGTATCGGCGGTGGGTCGACACGTTGCTACCGGAACTGAATCCGGATGAAACCCTATTGATTTACTCGATGTTCCGCGGCTATATTCTTCCGACGCACGAAGCCTATAATCCGGATCTGAAGGCATTCGTCGCCCGGTTTCCGCACTCTGAATACGTGCATACATCGGGACATGCGACAACCGATACGCTGGCCGCCGTTTGCCGCACGGTCCCTCCGCATACAGCAATCATTCCGATCCATCGGGATAAAGGCTCCGATTTCGCCTCGCTCGACATCGGAGACGAACTGCGGTCGAAAATCGTTACGGCTTCACAAACGATCGACGGGATAGATTTCCTCGTAAAATAGTCGGGCCGAATCCGTTTTTACACTCCGCTGTACAACTTTTCTGCACAGCGGATTTTTTATTTTGCAGTAAAAAGAAACGACAATGCTGGATATTTATTGGAAAGAAGGGAAAATGGGCTTTCAGACCGAACAGGGTGTGCATCTCACAACGGCCCGGTGGCGATATGCGGAACGGCTCGACGACCAGACGGGAATCGTTTGCGATGGGTGTGGTTCGGCGAAAGCGAGAAACGCCTCAAAGAGATTTTCGACCGCTATCGCGGCTATGTGCGCGACTGCGACCTAGCTCCGATTCTGTTGTTCAACGAAGCGGATGCCGTATTGGGCCGCCGACGTACGACGATGGGCGGCTCTCTCGACCAAACCGAAAATGCAATGCAGAATATCCTATTGCAGGAGATCGAATGACTCGACGGCATCCTGATCGCTACCAACCAATTTGACACAAAACCTTGACCAGGCTTTCGAGCGCCGATTCCTCTACAAAATCAAATTCTGTCGCCCGACGTTTGAGACCCGTCGTGCTATCTGGCAAACGATGCTGCCGTCGTTAAAGATCACCGAAGTCGAAGAACTGTCCCGCATGTTCGACTTGAGCGGCGGTCAGATCGAAAACGTTATCCGCAAATACACCGCCGATTATCTTTTCACCATGGAACCGGATGCCGAACAAGATGCGTCTTTACTGGACAATCTCTATCTTTATTGTCGAGAGGAGTTGCACTATGATTCCGCATCCCGAAAAAGAATCGGGTATTGATTTATTCAGTATATTTGCAATATGAGTTCTTTTTCAAGGTAAGATACCGTGCAATACGGCGCAAAAGATCAGTTAGCAACTCGTTAACCGCTACAAACGAAAAATCCTCACAACTCGCTGATTGGCTTGTCGCAAGGATTTAATCACCTGTTTTAGAGCGGCGAATTTTCGATCGACCGCCGGGGACGGCTGCTCGCCGAAAGCTCTACGCTCGACGATGGTACACCCGTCGAAATACGCTATGCCTACGATGGGCTGGGCCGGGTCGTCGGCAGGACAACAGGAGACGGCAAGTTCGTCACATCGCTGTCATACAACCTGCTGGGCTGGCAAACCGGACAGGTGAGCCGATTCGGAGAGCAGTCGCTCTTCTCGGCCCGATTGAGTTACTACCAACCGGAAATGAGCGCCACAACGCCCTCCTATACGGGAAATGTCTCCGAATGGACCTGGCAACACGCCGGCCGGGACGAAAACACCTACGCATTCGCCTATGACAGCTTCGCCCGTCTGACGGA
>OHCT01000240.1_pt1 | contig 31193 bp, 29 predicted proteins | sample 1566871 | NCBI WGS metagenome assembly OHCT01 (sample SAMEA3879548, study PRJEB24766) | human gut metagenome | biome: human-associated habitat; feature: feces | place: USA | collected 1985/1987 | reverse complement strand
GAAATCGCCTTATTTTTTTATTTCTTAATTTTCCCCAGATAAAGTTACACTATCCTTGAAAAAATGGTGCAGGCCACAGTATAATTGAGAAAAAGCGGCTCTCAGACGGCGCCGCCGATCAGAATAAGGAGGAATTGCAATGATAGCAATTATCGGAGCCATGGATGAAGAAGTGGCTATGTTAAAGGAAAAAATGACAGAGGTACAGGTGGAGTCTCAGGCCTGCATGGAATTTTATAAGGGAAAGCTGGAAGGAAAGGATACGGTGGTAGTCCGTTCCGGCATCGGCAAGGTAAATGCGGCCATGTGTGCTCAGATTCTGGCGGACCGCTATGCGCCCTCCTGCATCATCAATACGGGAATTGCAGGTTCTCTGGACGCCCGGATCAATATCGGGGATATTGTGATTTCCACAGACGCTCTGCAGCACGATATGGATGCCAGAGCCTTTGGCTATGAAGCGGGGCAGATCCCAAGAGTAGATACACTTTCATTTCCGGCAGATGAAACGCTGGTTACTCTTGCAAAGGAATGCTGCAGCCGGGTAAATCCGGAGATCGGCACTTTTACAGGCCGTGTTGTTTCGGGGGATCAGTTTATTTCTGATAAGGATAAAAAGCAGTGGATCAGTGAAACATTTTCCGGTATGTGTACAGAGATGGAGGGAGCGGCCATTGCTCAGGTGTGTTATTTTAACCGTATCCCATTCCTGATCCTGCGTGCTATTTCTGACAAGGCGGATGACAGCGCCGGTGTAGATTACGCTGTTTTCGAGGCTCAGGCCATCCGCCACAGCGTAAATCTGATGACGGAAATGGTTCGCTGCATGTAGCAGCATTTTACCTTAAGAATCGTTTCGTGGGGGAATTTGACGAACGATTCTAGGGGTTCTCAACTTCCCAAATCCAATTCCGGGGCTATAATAGACCTTACCGAAGCCGCTCGGACCATTTTCGGAAAGTGATCCAGACCTGCAGGGACGGGTTCGGCGGCCTGCAGCGGCCTATAGGCTGCAGAGAAATGATGGTAGTGTATAGAAAGGGGAATTGGTTATGATGAGTTTTTTGGAGACTGGAAGAGCTCTGTATCTGCTGGCAGCGATTTGTCTGGGAGGAATTATGGTAAGGCTCGCAGCGGGAAGCTTCTATAAACGTCTCATTCGGGAGAGCTCCAATCTGGCGCTTGCAAAAAACCGGTATCTGCGCGCCCTGCGCCAGAATGCGGAGGATACATACAGGATCAATATGGGAATGAACAACACCAGAGTATATCTGGAACGCCAGATTTACAGCCTGCGTTTTATGGGGATCAGCCTTCAGGGATTTGAAAATCTGGGAGGACAGCTGACGCTTTTATGCTTTCTCGCAGGAGGGGCGGCGGCGTTCCTTTCCTATTGGAACAGAAGCGATAATTACTACATTGTCCTGTACGGCGTTATGGGTATCTTTGGAGGAATGGTCACCGTGTTTGTGGATTACGGTGTAAATCTGGAGGCAAAGCGCCAGCATCTCCTTACCTGTCTTCAGGATCATGTGGAAAATGTAATGTGGTCCCGGATGGAGCGTGAGACGGCATCAGACCAGCAGCCTGCTCCGGCGGCAGAGGAAGAACGCCGGGAAGCGGCTCCTGTGCGCTCCATTGGAAGAGACCGCAGAGTTCATGCCAGACGCAGTGCAGAACAGACCGCAGCCAGCAGGGAAACTCTCAGGGAAGTATCCAGGGATGCCAGAGAGGACCGTTCCGGTGAAAACTGGCTTCAGGACCTGAACCCGGATCAGAAGCGGATGCTGGGTGAGATGCTTAAAGGATTTATATCCTGATCATAGTTATGAGATTTGGAGAGATGTGCTGCTCCCGGTTCCCTTGGGGACTGGGGGCAGCTTTTTGTGTGCAGAAAGGTGAACACGCTGATATCGTAAAAAGAATCATATGAAGGGATGACGACTAAAAGATAAGACCGAAATCCATAAAAAAGAATCATATAACAAAGAAGAAAGTATGTAAAAATCAGGATAATAAGTAAATATATAAAAAATTAAATTAAAATACAAAGATAAAACGAATGGAATGGTAAAAATGATGGATAAAATATATAAAAGATAAGTTAAATCACGTGCAATATAATGCAAAATAATAAATGAATCATATAAAATATGAAACAATCATATAATACCGTTGCCATACTGCACAAAAAGTGCTAATATTCAAGTAAAGACAGAGATGAATGCATAAGAACAATCATAAAAATGATCAAAAACAAGGAGGATGCGAAATGAGCAAGATTGATGAGATCACAAGAGAGAGCTGGATCATGGGGACATTTCCTGAGTGGGGAACCTGGCTGAATGAGGAGATTGAGAACGAGGAGGTGAAGCCGGGAACCGTTGCTATGTGGTGGCTGGGATGTACCGGTATCTGGTTTAAGACTCCTGGAGGATGCAATCTTACCGTAGATCTTTGGGCCGGAAACGGAAAGAGAACCCATGGAGACGGAAAGATGAAGCCGGGACATCAGATGGCAAATATGTGCGGCGGCAGAATGATGCAGCCTAACTTAAGAGCAGTCCCCTTTGTGATCGATCCCTTTGCCATTAAGCAGGTAGACGCAGTGCTGGCGACCCATTACCATCAGGATCATATGAGCGCTGAGTATGCAGCCCATGTAATTAAGAGCGGCATGACAACAACAAACGAAAAGGGAGAAGAGGTTCCCGTACCATTTATCGGACCGAAGAAATCTGTAGAACTGTGGCAGAAATGGGGTGTTCCTGCAGATCGTTGCATTACAGTAAAACCGGGTGATACGATTAAGATCAAAGACGTTGAGATCGTTGCTCTGGATTCCTTTGACAGAACCTGTCTGGTAACAACAGATGATACCAGCGAGAACAGAGAAGAGCTTACAGGAATTTGTCCTACCGATATGGATGACAAGGCAGTAAACTATCTGATTAAGACTCCGGGCGGAAATATCTATCACAGCGGTGATTCCCACTACTCCATTTACTTTGCAAAGCACGGCAAAGATTATGATGTAGATGTGGCTTTTGGTTCCTATGGTGAGAATCCTGTGGGTATGGCAGACAAGATGACCTCTGTAGACATTCTCCGTATGGCAGAGGCATTGAGAGCCAAGGTTGTAATCCCGATCCACTATGACGTATGGACCAACTTTATGGCAGATATCAATGAAATCCGGGTACTTTATGATATGAAGAAAGACCGTCTGGACTACAAGTTCCATCCATTCTTCTGGGAAGTGGGAGGAAAATATGTATATCCCACAGATAAGGATAAGAAAGCTTACCACCACAGACGCGGATTTGAGGACTGCTTCGAACATCCTCAGAATATTCCATTCCGTTCCTGCCTGTAAGGTCAGATAAGTGTTAGGGGGAAAGTTATATGCTGAGAGAATTTGTAGAGCAGAAACATTATAAGTTTGCAGCTGAAGCGCCGGACTGGAAGGAAGCTATCCGCATGAGCTGCGAAAGTCTGGAGGCAGACGGCACGATAGAGGCAAATTATAAGGAAGATATTATTTCCTGTGTGGAGAAGTATGGTCCATATATTGTGCTTATGCCAAACATCGCCATGCCTCATTCTCAGGAGGGGGCTGAGGGAGTGCATAAGACCAGTATTGGTTTTATGAAGCTGGACAAACCGGTTTCTTTTGACCCGGAGGATCCGGAAAAGGACGCACAGCTGTTTTTTACACTGGCGTCCTGTAATCCGGATCAGCATATGAGCAACATGGTCCGGCTTTCAGAATTGTTGATGAACGAGGAAGTGGTGGCCGCGCTGTTAAAAGCTGAGACACCGGAAGATCTGTTGGAAATCCAGAAACAGTATCTGGACTGATTAAAGAGAGGGAATAAGGGGTGACTTATGGAAATTTTGTCTAATATTTGGTCGTATTTTGCAACGAACATCCTGCAGCAGCCGGCATTTATGATTGGTTTTATTGTATTGATCGGTTATATCCTGCTTGGAAGACCATGGTATGATATTCTGGCAGGAACAATCAAGGCGATCGTAGGATATCTGATCTTAACCGTTGGTTCCAGCGGACTGGTTAATAACTTCCGGCCTGTACTGGTAGGTCTGGGTGAACGCTTCAATATCAATGCAACCGTAATTGATCCATATTTCGGACAAAATGCTGTTACTGCAGGAGTAGAAGAAGTATTCGGAAAAGGCTTCGGAGATGCAATGATTCTTCTGTTTATTGCATTTATCGTAAATATTCTGCTGGTGCGTTTCAGTAAATACACCAAGCTGCGCGCACTGTTTACCACAGGCAATGTACAGGTACAGCAGGCGGCAACTGCTTACTGGCTGATTATGTTTGCTCTTCCGGGTCTTCTGGCTCCCGGAATGCACATTCCAATGCTGATCGTTATGGCTCTTCTTCTGGGTGCTTACTGGGCAGTTGGTTCCAACCTGACCATCAAGCCATGCCAGGAGGTAACAGACGGAGCCGGCTTTGCACTGGCACATCAGCAGATGTTTGGAGTCGCTTTCTTCTACTGGCTGGCAGGAAAGCTTTTTGGAAATGACGGAAAGAAAAAAGATAAGGAAGTAAAGAAGATCGAGGATCTGGAGCTTCCCGGCTTTTTATCCATCTTTAATGACAACATGGTATCCGCTTCTGTTCTGATGCTGGCGTTTTTTGGTGCAATTTTATGTGTACTTGGAAAGGATTACCTGATTGCAGGAGGATTTATGAAGGAAGGACAGAGTATGCTGTTCTATGTAATCCAGACCTGTCTTTACTTTGCAGTATATCTGGCAATTCTGCAGATGGGCGTGCGTACCTTCGTTGCCGAGCTGACAACCTCTTTCCAGGGTATTGCAAGCAAGCTGCTTCCCGGTTCTGTTCCTGGTGTGGACTGTGCGGTTATCTTTGGTTTCGGCGCATCCAACGCAGTGACTCTGGGCTTTGTAGCTGGTTTTATCGGACAGATCCTGGCAATTACCGTGCTGATTCTCTTAAAGAGCCCGGTACTGATTATCTGCGGATTCGTTCCTGTATTCTTTGACAATGCTACCATCGGCGTGTTCGCCAATGAAAAGGGCGGTTTAAAGGCCTGCTTAATCCTTCCGTTTATTTCAGGACTCTGCCAGGTATTCGGTTCTGCGTTTATTGCCGGATGGGTTGGAATGGCAGCCTACGGCGGATACTTAGGTATGTGGGACTGGGCAGTTGTATGGCCTGTATTTACAGTTGTTATGAAGTACTTAAGCTACATTGGCGTGGCTCTTATCTTTATCGGCCTGCTGGCGATTCCGCAGTTCCAGTATTTTAAGGATAAGAAGGGCTACTTCCTGATGACAGAGGATTATGAGGCGTATAAGGAATTAAAGGCAAACAAAGCAAACTAAAATAATTTTATATGGAGGATATATTCATGGCAAATGCAAATAATTTAAAATTTCTCGTGTGCTGCGCAAATGGTTCCGGTTCCAGCCTGATGGCTCAGCTGGCATTAGACAAGGTGTTAAAAAGAAACGGCATTAAGTGTAAAACTCATCACGCGCCGCTGTCTGAGGGGAAGAGCACAGCTGCACAGTATGATGTTCTGCTGTGTGCCCAGAACTTTGCCAGTATGTTCACAGATGCAGAGGCAAAGGGTGTAAAGGTGATTCCGTTAAAGAATGTTATGTCAGATAAAGAGATTGAGGAGAAGCTGAAGGCTCAGGGTATTATTGAATAGTACAGTGAGCGTATAAACAGCAGATCTTGTTTAAAAGGCTGCCGCAGCTGACTGCTGCAGCCTTTATTATCACAACGGCGGAAGGACTGTTAAATATTTGCCTTATTTTAAAAGAATGGGAGGGGAAACAGTGAAGCGTGAGAAGGTATATGTGGATGAGCGGAGAGAACGGATCCGGGATATATTAAGGGAAAAATCTCAGGTTCGGGTAGAGGCGCTGGCAGAAGAGCTGAAGGTTTCTGTGATTACGATACGCAGGGATTTACAGTATCTGGAAGAGCAGAAGCAGCTGATCCGGGTATACGGAGGTGCAGTTGCAGTCCGGGAACAAGGGGAGCAGACGGACGAAATCCAGCTGTACCGGGATTTGATTGCGCGCTATGCGGCCAGTCTGGTAGAGGACGGCGATACACTGTTTCTTAATACCAGCCGGAATGTCCGCCAGATTCTTCGATATATTACAAAAAAAAATGTTACAGTGATCACAAATAATGGAAGAGCGATTGATGCAGAGAGAGGCCAGGGGGTAAATGTAATCCTTACAGGAGGAGAGCTGCGTTATCCAAAAGAGGCAATGGTGGGGGATTATGCAATCCGTAATCTCCAGACGGTAATTGCCAAAAAGGCCTTTGTGGGATGTTCCGGCATTGATGCTGTTATGGGAATGACAACGGAAAACGCCAATGAGGTTACGATTAACCAGCTAATGGTGCGGAATGTGGCAAAGGATGCATATATTCTGGCAGACCATACCAAGCTGGGGCAGATCAGTAGCTTTATCAGCTGTCCTATTGAGGAGATTCACTATCTGATTACGGATGAACTGGCTCCGGCAGAGGCTGTGGAGGAGCTGAGGGCAAAAGGAGTAAGAGTTCATCAGGTGAAGAAAGCAGATTTTCCGAATGAAGGACTGATAAATCAGACAGAAAAGAAAGGAAAATAAAATGGCAAAAGCATATACACTGGGCCTTTATGAGAAGGCCATGCCAAAGGATCTGAGCTGGAAGGAAAAGATGCTGGCGGCAAAAGGGGCAGGATTTGATTTTATAGAGATTAGTATTGATGAAACAGATGAAAAGCTGGCACGGCTTGATATGAGCAGGGAAGAACGGCTGGCTTTAATGGAACTGATGAGTGAGACGGGTGTTCCCATCCGTACCATGTGTCTGAGTGGACACAGAAAATACCCTTTGGGAAGCAATGATCCAGAGACCTGCGCCAGAGGAATGGAGATTATGGAAAAGGCGATCCGTCTGGCAGAGGATCTGGGGATTCGGATCATTCAGCTGGCCGGTTATGATGTTTATTATGAAGAAGGCAGTGAAGAGACAAGAGAGCGTTTTGAGGAAAATTTAAAAAAAGCAGTGGAGATGGCGGCAAAAGCCGGAGTGATGATGGGCTTTGAGACCATGGAAACGGAATTTATGAATACGGTAGAGAAAGCGATGGTTTATGTAAATCGGGTAAATTCTCCGTATTTGAATGTATATCCTGATCTGGGAAATGTTACCAATGCGGCTGTAACGTATGGTACAGATGTGGAAGAGGATCTGGAAACCGGACGGGGCCATCTGGCTGCCATGCATTTAAAAGAGACACTTCCGGGTAAATTCCGCGAAATTCCTTTTGGGACAGGCCATGTAGACTTTGAGGCCGGTATCCGCAAGGCGTGGGAGCTGGGCGTTCGGAAGTTTGTGACCGAGTTCTGGTATGTAGGAAATCCAGACTGGACAGAAGATCTGAAGTTTGCCTGTGATAAGATGACGAAGATTTTACAGGGTAATGAGTAGAAAGGCGGTTAAACGATGAAGGCAGTAAAAAAAGTAATTTCCAATCTGACAAAATGTTATTCCATAGCACCTCTTCATTATCAGGGAAAGGATCATATCCTGGTGGCAGCTGAGAAGGTAGACCGCTGTCTGCTCTTTGATCTGGATGGAAACCAGGAGGATACTGTCTGGGAGCAGCCGGGCGGTGTTATGACCATGCAGCAGGTTCCGGGAACGGACGGCCAGTTTCTTGCTACCCATAAATTTTATTCTCCCAATGACTCAAAGGACGCAAAGATCGTAATTGTGACTCCAAAATCAAAGGGAAACTGGGAGGTACGCACTCTGACCGATCTGCCCTTTGTACACCGGTTTGACATTTTAGAGAGAAATGGGGTACACTATCTGATCGCCTGCTGTTTAAAATCCGGCCATGAGTTTAAGGATGACTGGTCCTCTCCCGGCCGTGTGTTTGCGGCTGTGCTTCCGGAGGATTTAAGCAGCTTTGACGAGGAGCATCAGCTGGAGATGAAGGTGATCAAGGATCAGATGCTCAAAAACCACGGCTACTACCGTGTAAAGGAAAACGGACAGGATACAAGCGTGGTTTCCTGTGAAAACGGAATCTATCAGTTTATTCCGCCTGCATCACCTGAGGGCGAGTGGGAGATTACACAGCTTCTTGATACCCCGGCCAGCGATGCGCTGCTGCTTGATATGGACGGAGACGGAGAGAAGGAGCTGGCAGTTCTGGCGCCCTTCCATGGCGAGAAGATCGACTTCTACAAAAAGAAAGACGGCCGCTTTGAGCATGTATACAGCTATGGGAAGGACGCGGAATTTGTTCATGCCATCTGGGGCGGCGATATCGGCGGTGTTCCCACTGTAATTATCGGCCACAGAAAGGGAGACCGGGATCTGCTGGCATTTACCTACGATCAGGAAAAGCAGGAATACAGGGCAGAGCGGCTTGACCATGACTGCGGCCCTGCCAATGCATATGCGTATAAATATGATGGAAAAGACATTCTGATCGCAACGAATCGTGAGATTGACGAAGTGGCAAGATACGAGCTGGAAATGGAATAAGGGAGGACATTATGCTAGAAGAACTGAAAAAAAGAGTTTATGAGGCAAATATGCTGCTGCCAAAGCATGGCCTTGTAACGTTTACCTGGGGAAATGTAAGCGAGATTGACCGGGAAACAGGATATTTTGCTATTAAGCCCAGCGGCGTGGATTATGATAAGCTGACTCCGGATGATATGGTAATCGTGGATCTGGAAGGAAATAAAATCGAGGGAAAATATAATCCTTCTTCTGATACAGCTACCCATGTGGAGCTGTATAAGGCATTTTCAAAGATCGGCGGAATTGTACATACACATTCACCCTGGGCGACCAGCTGGGCTCAGGCGGGCAGAGGGATTCCGTGCTACGGAACTACCCATGCGGATTATATGTACGGAGAGATTCCCTGTGTCAGATGCCTGACAAAGGAGGAGATCGAGGGTGCTTATGAGAAGAATACAGGGGTTCTGATCGCAGATTATTTTAAAGATAAAGATTATGAAGCGGTTCCGGCTGTTTTATGTAAGAATCACGGTCCCTTTACCTGGGGAAAGGACGGACATGAGGCGGTTCACAATGCAGTTGTGCTGGAGGAGGTTGCCAAAATGGCGGCCCGCTGTGAGATGATCAATCCCCGGGTGCAGCCTGCGCCTCAGGAGCTTCAGGATAAGCACTATTACAGAAAACATGGCGTTAATGCTTACTATGGACAGGGGAAATAATACGGGAGAATCAGATGATAAAAGCGGTATTTTTTGATATTGACAACACTCTTTACAGCTATGACAGAGGAAATGAGGCTGGAATGAAAGCCCTGACTGTTTATGGAGAAACGGTTCTTCAGATGGATCGGGAGACATTTGTGAAGGTGTTTCGCCAGGCACAGCAGCTGGTAAAGGAACGGACAGGCGCAGACTGTGCAGCAGTGCATAACCGTCTGATCCGGATGCAGTGTATTTTGGAATTATTGGGAAAGCCGCTTTTTCCCCATGCAACAGTCATGTATCATTTATATTGGGACAGTCTTTTATCTTCTGCCCGTCCTGAAGAGGGGGTTCTGCAGTTGATGCAGCTGCTTAAAACGAAAGGAATCGGAATTGGGATTGGCACGGATATGACGGCATATATCCAGTATAAAAAACTGGAAGTGCTGGGAGTTTCTTCTTATATTGACTGGATTGTAACCAGCGAGGAGGCCGGAGCGGAAAAACCGGCCGGACGTTTCTTTGATTTGTGTGCACAGAAGGCAGGAGCAGCTCCGTCTCAGTGTGTTTTTATCGGAGACAGTCTTGAAAAGGACGTAGAGGGTGCTTTAAAGAACGGATTTAAGGGCGTATGGTATCATAAAAATCCCACAGAAGATGAGAAACGATCATATCCGGTGATTGATTCATTCTGCGGCTGCATACAGGATAACAGGATATACCTGGGTAAAGAAATTTTGATTTAAAGGCACAGATGCCGGCGGTAAACGGTATAAATTCAAAACTCACCCTAGACGGAATCAAAATGAAATGATAAGATTAAGTGTAATACTGGTTTATAGCAAAAACAAAATGACATGACATACGAGAAAGGAGAACGATCATGGAAATGATCAAGACTAAAACCGCCAATGCCATCCGCGTGCTTTCTGCGGACGCCATTGAAAAGGCAAAGTCCGGCCATCCGGGCCTTCCTTTAGGCTGCGCCTCTATTGCCTACGAGCTGTGGGCAGAGCATATGAAACACAATCCGGCTGACCCTGAATGGGTTGACAGAGACCGTTTTGTATTATCAGGAGGCCATGGCTCTATGCTGTTGTACTCTCTGTTCCATCTGTTCGGATACGGAGATCTCTCCATTGATGATATTAAGAACTTCCGTCAGACTGGTTCTCTGACACCGGGACATCCGGAGTACAGACATACCGTAGGCGTAGAAGCAACTACCGGTCCTCTGGGACAGGGTATGGGCATGGCAGTGGGCATGGCTATGGCTGAAGCTCATCTGGCTGCTGTATTTAATAAAGAAGACTGCAAAATCGTAGACCATTATACCTATGTACTGGGCGGAGACGGCTGTATGATGGAAGGACTTTCCTCTGAAGCATTCTCTCTGGCAGGTACTCTGGGACTTGGAAAGCTGATCGTAATCTATGATTCCAACAATATTTCCATTGAGGGAAATACAGACATTGCGTTCAGGGAAGATGTGGCAAAGCGTATGGAAGCATACGGCTTCGGCGTATTTAAGGTAGAGGATGGAAATGACTTTGACGCCATCGGCGCAGCCATTGAGGCAGCCAAGGCAGATACAGACAGACCGTCAATAATCATTGTTCATACCGAGATCGGCTATGGCTGTCCTGCAAAGCAGGGCAAGGCTTCTGCTCACGGCGAGCCTCTGGGCGGAGACAATGTGCTTGCATTAAAGGAGAACATTGGCTGGGAGAGCATGGAGCCCTTCTTTGTTCCTCAGGACGTATACGATCACATGGAAACAGTAAAAGAGCGTCTGAAAACTCCGGAAGAAGAGTGGAAGGCACGTTTTGCCCTGTACTGCGAGAAATATCCTGAAATGAAGGAACTTTGGGATCAGTACCATGACGGAAATCTGGCAGAAAAGCTTTACGATCAGGAAGAGTTCTGGGCCTTTGAGGACAAGCCTCAGGCAACCAGAAACGTTTCCGGAGAGCTGTTAAACCGCATCAATCAGGCAGTTCCAAACCTGTTCGGCGGTTCTGCTGACCTGGCTCCCTCCAATAAAACTGCTTTAAAAGGTGCGGGAGATTTCTCCAAAGAGGATTACAGCGGCAAGAACCTGCATTTCGGCGTAAGAGAGCAGGCTATGGCAGCCATCGGAAACGGTCTGGCTCTTCATGGCGGAGTGATTCCATATGTGGCTACCTTCTTCGTATTCAGCGATTACATGAAGCCTGTGGCAAGACTGTCTTCCCTGATGAAGGTGCCTATGACATACGTTCTGACTCATGACAGCATCGGTGTAGGTGAAGACGGCCCTACTCATGAGCCTATTGAGCAGCTGGCTATGCTGCGTTCCATGCCGAACTTCCATGTATTCCGTCCGGCAGACGGCAGAGAGACAGCAGCAGCCTGGTATGCGGCAGTTACCTCTAAGGAAACTCCTACCGCTCTGGTACTGACGAGACAGAATCTCCCTCAGCTGGAAGGAACCGGAAAGGAAGCTTTAAAGGGTGCGTATGTTCTGGCAGATTCTTCCAAGGAGACGCCAGATGCCATTATCATTGCAACCGGTTCTGAGGTAAGTTTGGCTGTAGAGGCAAAGAAGCTTCTGGCGGCTGACGGCATGGACGTAAGAGTTGTTTCCATGCCATGTATGGATGTATTTGAAGAGCAGACCGCAGAGTACAAAGAGTCCGTACTTCCAAAGGCTGTGAGAAAGAGAGTGGCCGTAGAGGCGCTGTCCGACTTTGGCTGGGGAAAATATGTAGGACTGGACGGAGCAACCGTCTGCATGGAAGGCTTCGGCGCTTCCGGCCCTGCAAATGAACTGTTTGAGAAATTCGGCTTTACCGCTGCTCATGTGGCAGAGGTGGTTAAGAGCCTGTAATTAAAAAATGATAGGATCAGCCCTGTGCTTCCGACTTTGGAAGATACGGGGCTGATTTTTGTTATGGCAATGGGGAAAATGTCTGTCATCACCCTTGTATTTTACATTCCAAGGTATTAAGATAAAAGTAAACACAGGCTGCTGCACAGCCTGAAAGGAGGAGGTACGTATGCGGAAACGACTTGCAGTATTAGGGGCTTCTGTTCTGATGGCACTTGCTATGACGGGAATTGCCTATGGGGCAGAATGGAAGGAAGACGCAGCCGGATGGTGGTATCAGAATGACGACGGAAGCTATCCGGTAAATGAATGGAAGTGGATTGACGGAAACGGGGACGGAACGGCAGAATCATACTGCTTTGATGACCGGGGTTGTCTCTATGTCAATACGGTTACGCCGGACGGCTATCAGGTAAATGAGTCGGGCGCCTGGGTACAGGATGGGGCGGTACAGACAAAAACGGTATCCATGACGCAGTCTGTTCCGCCTACGGCGGAAAATGCAGAAGCCTATGCAGGAACCTGGGAGGTATATGAATATGGAAACCACCTGGGAAGCTATGGTATGCCCAGGCTTCACAGGCTGGAGATCAGCAGAAGATCCGACGGAAACCTGCAGGTTCTCGGATACATATTTGGAGCGAAAAGCCAGACATGGGTCCGTTCTGAGATGTACGATCATACCCTTTATCCCATAGGGGATGGGATTTACAAATCACTGCCGGAAGAGGACTATTTTGGCAGCGCAGACGGAACGACGTTTATTGCAGAAGGAGATCAGCTAATGACCCTGGCTGACCAGAATACAGGTGTAACTATCTATCAGCTGTATAAAAAGGTACAATAGAAATGAGCTTGCAAACGAAAACCGGGCGCCCAAAGGGCGCCCGATTGTGTATCATCCGGTCAATGATCGGATTAAGCGTTTAATACGCTCTTTAAGTACTCTGCGATCTCAGGTACCTGGCAGTTTGCAAAGAAATACTCCTGGAATTTCTCTCCACTGATGGCGGTCTTTAAGAAATCCTGATCGATATTCTTTAAGATGGTCATCATATCGGTATGAGTGATCTTCTTCACCTCATCCAGGATCTTCTTGTTGCGCTGCTCAGGAATTACGCGCTCCTTTGGATAGCCGCCGCCGCTCTCGCAGCCGAAAAGCTTCTCAAATACATACTGTAAGTGCAGCTCGGCGCCCCAGCCAAAGCCCTTGGCAAATGGCATTGCAATGGCGTTTCCGTCATTGATCTGAGCAAACATATAAGCATCCTCTACATCTACGATATGACCGCAGAGTACGCCGGGAAAAGAGTTGCAGGCTAACATAGCGCCTTCTCCTGTGCCGCAGCCGGTAACGACATAATCTGCAGCCTTAGAGTTTAACAGGATAGCAGACAGCAGTCCGCACATAACGTAGGTCAGCTGTGTTTCATCCTCAGCGGTATACATACCGTAGTTGAAAACTTCATGGCCCATAGGCTCTACAATCTTCTTTAAGTTCTCGCAGATCATGGAATTCTTTGCAGCCTGGCTGTTCTCGTTGATCAGTGCAATTTTCATAGTGCTTTCTCCTTTATACATATAGTGATAAGCCGGAAGGAGCAAAATCGTCCCTTGCGGCATATACATTATCATACTACAGACCGGAAACACAGGCAAGTTTTATTCTTCGATCACCTGTATCTCCAGATAGTCAAAATCTACCGATTCAATAAAATGATCCCGGCCAAAGCGGGTTTTTGCATGGAGCTTAAAATCTTTTATATTGGAATCCAGCCAGATCGGCTTTTCCAGATCAAATTCATAGCAGATCTCATCCAGGCAGTCAAATACCATTTGGGTCCGTGACTGGGAGTAGTCGCTCCGGCAGGCAGTTATATCCTTTAGCAGATGGTTGTCCTTTATGAGCTTGCCCCACATTCTGAACATAAAAATCCCCCTTTCTCATACAAGATATGCTTCAGTATAACACGGCAAAATGCAGAACCTCAAGACTTATATTTCTGAAAAATCCTGCTGTGCCTCCGCCAGGATATCTTTGGAATATCCGTCTTTCGTATATGTATCAAAATCACGGGCTGTCCGGCTGGTAATGAGAGACGCCGTCTCTTCCCCCAGAATATCAGAGATACAGGTATGGAAGCTGCTTACCAGGTGGCCGCAGTGATACAGAAAATCCTTCGTATATTGTCCGGCCAGTTCTTTTTTCACAGCTGCGATCCTCTGACGGCTTTGGGGAGTCTGACAGTAGCCTACATAGGAAAAGGTGCAGCAGCTGTCGCCAAGTCCCAGGGCCGACCGGGTGATCATTGCCAGATCGGGATGAAAGCCCTGGATCAGATGGAGATCTACATATCTGCAGTACAGTGCGCCGTAGCGTTCCAGACCATATCTGACCCAGCTTTCCTGCCACATGCAGCGGTGGCAGCAGAGCGTATAAACAGGGGACTCGCTGCCAATACTGTAGTCATCAGGATTTGACGGGATTTGGAGTTCGCCATAGGATAAAAATGTCTCATGATCAAGCCTGCGTCCGTCCCGGACGGCCCGTTTTCGCATTCGCTGTCCCCTCTCATGGGCATAGCGCATGATCGCATTTGCAAAAATATCCAGTCCGTATTCTCCCAAATGTTCCTCCAGTGTTTTGCCATATAATCCAATCAGAAGTCCGTGATGAGTTACGGTATATGTACTGCGCTCCATAGAATTTAGCAGCTCCTTTCCGTGACAGTTATTTTTGTAAGGCTATTATACCACAAAACAGATATGGAAAAGCAGACCATCTCTTGCCCCGTGGCCTGTTTTGTAGTAAGCTATGGATATACAAAAGACGCGCGGTTTTGGTATGATTTCAGGATGCGCGGGACTCATAAGGAGGACAAAATTGTGGCACAGGCCATTACAGATTATGTAAAATTCCTGGCAGATGCCAGAGATGCGGTATACCGCGTGAACTGCGACAGCCGTACAGCCAGACAGCTGGAAGCAGAGGAGAGCCGGAAGGAAAAGGAGCTGGCTTCTTTGAAAAAAGAGGTGGCGGATACCATTTCCCGCACCGTAAAGGCACGCAGAGATGAGATCGAATCCGGTTATGACAGAGAAATTGCAAAGGGGCAGGACAGGCTGAAAAAAGCCAGAGCCAAACGGGAAAAGGCAAAAGATAAAGGTGTGAAAGAACGGATTGCCGAGGAAACCAGCCAGTTAAGGGACCATAACAGGGATTTGAAGATACAGTTAAAGACCATGTTTAAAAAGGATCGTGTTCCGGCCTTTGTAAATACGACCTTCTTTTATGCTCTTTATTATCCCAGGGGAGTGAAGGAGTTTGGAATAGGGGTTTTAACCTTCCTCATCTGTTTTCTGGCCTTTCCCTGCGGGCTTTATTTTCTGATTCCCGAACGAAAATGGTGGTATCTGGTTGCAGTTTATGTAGCTGATGTATTTTTATTTGGAGGGCTTTATCTGATGGTGGGAAACCGGATTCGGACTCATTATCAGGATGTTTTAAAGAAGGGGCGGGAGATCCGCAATCTTCTCAGGGCCAATCATAAAAAGATCCATGTGATTACCCGTACCATTCAGAAGGATGGAAATGAGGCTCTCTATGATCTGGAAAAATATGATGACGAGATTGCCTGCGCCAGTCAGGAACTTTCTGAAATTGCAGAGCGGAAAAAGGACGCTGTGAGCAATTTTGAAAATGTGACAAAAACCATTATTTCAGATGAGATCGAGGGAAGCCGCAGAGAGGAAATGCTGGCTCTGGAAGAGGAGATTAAGGAGCTTTCCGCCCAGCTTCACAGCCTGGAGGACAGTATACGGGATCAGAACATCCATATCACAGATACATTTGGCCCTTATCTTGGAAATGAATTTTTAGAACCCGACCGCTTAAGCGAGCTTTCAAAGCTGATCCAGTCAGGCTCCGCGGCCAATATTACAGAGGCTATTGCCCTGTATAAGGCTGGAAGCCAGAAAAAGGCGGATGGACAGTAGAAGAACGATAGAGATTTTTAAACGGAAAAAGCCCCATACCGATGCATCCTTTCTGGTGTATTTCAGAGAAGAGATGCAGGTATGGGGCTTTGGATTTATTTACAAAGTCAGATAGTGAAAATCCACCTGATTCGCTGTGAGCAGCTGGGCCTCTCTCTGGTGGCAGGTAAAGAGGATGATCTGTCCCTTAAAGGTCTTTGAGAGCCATTTTAAGGCAGTTTTCAGCCGTTCATCGTCATATAGAGCAAAGCTGTCGTCAAAGATTAAGGGCATCTGTTCTCCTTCCGTCTGAACCAGCTTTGCGGCAGCAAGGCGGACTGCCAGATAAACCTGATCCATTGCTCCGCTGCTGACCTGCTCCACAGGAACAAGATGAGAGGGGGTGTTCATAAAGATATTTAAGTCCTGATCAATACTCATACTGGTGTAGATACCGCCTGTGATACCTGCTATAAGCTCAGAAGCAGTTTTATTTAAGTAGAGGCCGAAGGAATCCCGGATAGTAGAGGAAAGCCGGTTTAAAGTATCCTGGGCCAGATCCAGGGCATCCAGCTCCTCCTGGATCCTCTCATTTTCCGTGAGAACGTGCTTCAGGCCTTCCGCTTCACTGCGGCAGGTACTGAGCCGTTCCAGTTTTTGTTCTAATTCCCACTGAAGGCGCTGACCGGTTTCGATTTCCTTTGAAAGCTCTGCTTCACGGGACTGGAGCTGTTCGGCTTCATCTGTGAGCCGCTTCAGGGCGTTCTCTGACTGATATACCGCCCGCTCCAGACGAAGGAGCTCCGATATGCGCTGTTCTAATCGGCGGATGGATTCATCGGAGATAGAGGGATCGCCCAGATGATCTCTGAGAATCCCGGATAAAAAATCCGTTACAGAGGACAGCTCTCGTTTTAGGCGCCGTCTGCCCCAGAGCTGCATCAGGGCAGCTGCCAGGAAGACAGCGCCTCCAAGGCCGCAGAGACCGGTGAGAAATGTAAAAAAGGCGGGAGAGGTTCCTGCGTGTTCAGGCCCGAACCGGGTAAGAAGCTCCTGGATCATATCTGGTTTTTTGATGCAGAATCCCATTCCCAGAGCTAGGACGCCTGCTGCCAGAAAACAGAGGGCTGTGGCTGCCGTTTGAACGCGTCCGCCGGATGCCACCGTTTTTTCTCTGTATTCCTTATAGGCTTCCTGTGTCTGGCGAAGCTGGTTTTGAATGGAGGCCTCATTTGTAAAATGGCTTCCAATAAGGATCTGCCGTCCTCTGGCAGCTTTTTCAAGAAGAGCTTCTTTTTCTGTCCGGTGGGTTTCAAGCTCTTCCTTTATCTGCGCCAGATCAGCCTGACAGGATGCGAGATGGTTTTGGTATCGGGGATCGGAAATTTCGTGTTCAATGGTGCGTACTTCGCTCAGAAGCGCTGTGTATCTCTTTGCGGCCTCAGGTACCAGCTTTGCAGCCATTTCCCGCCTCTGGGATTTTAGAAGAGCGCTGGCTTTGGTGATATTTAAAGCAATACTGCCGGAGGTATTGAGATTGGCAATGTAATTTCGCAGCTCCGATACCATCCCCCCGTCTGTGGCGCTTTTTAACTGTCCGATGCTGATGGTGTTGCTGTAGGCGGTTTCTGAAAGGCCGCACCGCAGGCGTTCCCACAGAGCCGCTGTGGGCGTTTCCTCACAGCCCTTTGTTTCATTGATGATCGTAAGGCTTTTATTCCCTTTTTGAAATCTGCGTTCAATCCGGAAGATTTCTCCCTGGCTTTCCAGACGGAGCCATCCCTGATAAGCCCCTGTACCGGACCATGGTTCAAAGCGGGAATAGGTATCATTTTTGGAAGCACGTCCCCGCTGGCGTTCAATTCCAAAGAGCATTCCGCGGATAAAGGTATGAAGGGTGGATTTTCCGGCTTCATTTTTTCCATAGAGCACATTTAAGCCGTCTTCAAAGGAAAGATCCAGGTCATTCAGTTTTCCAAAGCCGTCAATATGAAGACTGAGTATTTTCATGGGTCTAGCTCCTTTCGTCCGTGGTGTGAAGCAGGGCATTTACGCCATAATAAAGGGCCTTTTTTTCTACAGGTGACATATCCTCTTTTTGGAGTGCCTGGATAAAAAAGCCGATCATATCGCTGGAATGTTCTGCAAAAAGTGCTGGAAAGTCATAGAGCGGTTCGGATTCGTCGATGATTTCACCGATTCGGAATCGTGCAGAGAGGGAGGATAGATCAAAGGTAATATCCGGATCCCTCATTCCTTTTAAACGGAAGCGGTAAATATGCTCCCGGCCCCGTTTGTCGATTTCATTGATGATCCGGTCGGTCAGACCTCCGTTTGTCGTTTCCGGCGTGACGGTCACAGCCAGAGGGATGCAGCGCAGGCTGGCGGCAGGGATAAAGTTCAGACGGGTCAGCCGTCGGGTAACGGGGTGGATTTCTCCTTCAAAATATCCGTGGGCTCCTGTCTCTGTCAGATCCAGGGGTTCAGGGGAACCGCAGTAGGCCATTTTATCCTCGGCAATGACCTGCGCTTTGTGGATATGTCCCAGTGCAATGTAAGAAAATGGGGATAAGCTCAGGGTGTTGAAATTCATAGGAACATGGGCCGGGTCTCCGCCGTGGGCTAAAAGGATCTGGATCCGGTTGTTTAAGGGAACCTGGATATCCTCTAAGAGAGGCTCGCGTATTTCAGTGGTATGGTAGCTGAAGCCATAGACCTCTGTGTTAATGTCATCAAAGTAAACAGAACTTAAAGCGGGATCAGCAAGAAAGGTTACATTAGGGCTCCAGGAAAAACTCAGGATACTGGAATTTTCCCGGATCTTGTCATGGTTTCCTGCAATCATCACGACCCTGACATGGGGGATTGTGGAAAAGAGATAATTGACTTCTTTGATATCCCGCATCAGAGGCTGGCGGTGAAAAAGATCGCCGCTGATAAACAGGCAGTCGGCTTTCACTGCGCCTGCATGATCGATAATGGCTTTAAACGTATCCCGGATGGCTTGTGCCCGTTCTTTTCCCCAGGGTTTATCTGCATCCGGGGTCATGCCCCAATGTACATCGCCTGTATGGATGAATTTCATAATACCTCCCCCTCGTCCGGAAGCAGAGGATGCTTCCAATGCTTCCATAAACATCAGGGCCTGTTATCGCAACAGGCCCTGGTTTGATATAGATGCTGCCTGCAGCCGAAACGCAGTCCGGACTGCAGATCATGGATAAAATTACAGCTCGCAGTTATTTACAGTTCTTGGGAACGGAATGACGTCGCGGATGTTGGACATACCGGTCAAGTACATCACGCAGCGCTCAAAGCCCAGACCAAAACCGGCATGACGGGCAGAACCGTATTTGCGCAGATCCAGATAGAAGCCATAATCCTCTTTCTTAAGGCCAAGCTCCTCCATTCTGGCAACCAGTTTATCGTAGTCGTCCTCTCTCTGGCTGCCACCGATGATCTCGCCGATACCGGGAACCAGACAGTCTACAGCCGCTACGGTTTTGTTGTCGGGATTCATCTTCATATAGAAGGCTTTGATTTCCTTTGGATAGTCTGTAACAAATACAGGCTTCTTGAAAATCTGCTCTGTCAGGAAGCGCTCATGCTCGGTCTGAAGATCGCAGCCCCAGGATACCTTATAATTGAACTGATCATTATGCTCCTCTAACAGCTTGACTGCCTCTGTATAAGTGATGCGGCCAAACTCGGAGTTCAGTACATTGTTTAAGCGGTCTAACAGGCCCTTGTCCACGAACTGGTTGAAGAAGTTCATCTCCTCCGGTGCGTGCTCCATTACAAAGCGGATAATGTATTTTAACATACCCTCAGCCAGATTCATATTGTCTTCCAGATCAGCGAAAGCAATCTCAGGCTCAACCATCCAGAACTCAGCCGCATGGCGGGTGGTGTTGGAATTTTCCGCACGGAAGGTAGGTCCGAAGGTATAGATATTGCGGAAGGCCATGGCATAGGTTTCGCCGTTTAACTGTCCGCTTACGGTCAGGTTGGTTGGCTTTCCGAAGAAATCCTGCTTGAAGTCTACCTTGCCGTCTTCTGTCTTTGGAATATTGTTTAAGTCCATGGTAGTTACCTGGAACATCTCTCCTGCGCCCTCGCAGTCGCTTCCCGTGATCAGAGGGGTGTGTACATAGACAAAGTCACGCTCCTGGAAATACTGATGGATGGCATAGGCGATCAGGGAACGTACGCGGAATACGGCCTGGAAGGTGTTGGTTCTGGGACGCAGATGGGAAATGGTGCGCAGGTACTCAAAGGAGTGGCGCTTCTTCTGCAGCGGGTAATCCGGTGCGGAGGCTCCCTCTACCGTAACCTCTGTGGCCTGGATCTCAAATGGCTGCTTTGCCTGAGGTGTAGCCACCAGAGTACCCTTTACAATGACAGCTGTGCCTACGCCAAGCTTGGATACCTGCTGAAAGTTCTCCAGCGTGTCGTGATAAACGGCCTGCAGAGGCTCAAAATAGGTTCCATCGCTGATGACGATGAAGCCGAAGGACTTGGAATCTCTCAGGCTGCGAACCCAGCCGCCGATGGTTATTTCCTGATCCATATACTGATCCGGATGCTTGTATAATTCTCTTACTGTAATCAGATCCATAATAATGGTAACTTCCTTTCTTTTTCCATTGATTTCGATAAAAAAATATGTCTTAAAAACTGCATATCGTGATTATATGATATTTCTCTCAATGTTTCAAGGCCTTCCCAGCCGGAGTTTCCGCATTTTTCTGCAAGTTTAAGGCGCTGAAGGAAGAGACTGCCCTGGTTTGCATGTCAGATCCGGAAGGCCGTTTAGATCCGGATAAAGGATATATAGTATTTAAAACTGTACCATAATACAAGATATGGATAAATTAGAAGAACTATGGAATTTTTAAACGAAAAATGTCGGAAAACTGCGCAAAAAACACAAAATAAAATTAAATATTTATATACGGAAACTAAAATTTGTGTTATAATTATACTTACAAAAATTATAACAGCAAGAGGTGATAACGTGATTAAGAAAGAAATGATTGCCATGCTTTTAGCTGGCGGACAGGGAAGCCGCCTTGGCGTTCTGACAAAGAAAGTAGCCAAGCCGGCGGTATCTTTTGGGGGGAAGTACCGTATCATTGATTTTCCGCTGAGCAACTGTATCAACTCCGGTATTGACACAGTGGGAGTTCTGACACAGTATCAGCCATTACGTTTAAATACCCATATCGGAATCGGTATTCCGTGGGATCTGGACAGGAACGTAGGCGGCGTGACGATCTTACCTCCATATGAAAGGAGCAAAGGCAGCGACTGGTATACCGGTACAGCCAATGCGATTTACCAGAATCTGGAATATATGGAAGCGTATAATCCTGAGTACGTGCTCATCCTTTCCGGTGATCACATTTATAAGATGGATTATGAGGTTATGCTGGATTATCACAAAGCGAATAATGCGGATGTCACCATTGCTGCCATGCCTGTGCCTATTGAGGAGGCCAGCCGATTTGGTATTCTGATTACGGACGAGGCCAACCGGATCACAGAGTTTGAGGAAAAGCCCGCTGTTCCCAGAAGCAACCTTGCTTCTATGGGTATTTATATTTTCAGCTGGCCCGTATTAAGGGACGCTTTAATCCACTTAAAGGACGAACCCGGATGTGACTTCGGAAAGCACATTATTCCGTACTGTCACGGAAAGGGAGACCGCATTTTTGCATATGAATACAACGGCTACTGGAAGGACGTAGGTACTCTGGGATCTTACTGGGAGGCCAATATGGAGCTGATCGACATTATTCCTGAGTTTAATCTTTATGAGGAATACTGGAAGATCTATACCAAGAGTGATGTAATCCCTCCTCAGTACATAGCAGATGATGCAGAAATCGAACGCAGTATCATAGGCGAGGGAACAGAGGTTTACGGCAAGGTGATCAATTCTGTTATAGGTTCGGGAGTAACCATTGAGAAAGGAGCCGTAGTTCGGGATTCCATCGTGATGCAGGGCACTCATATCGGAGCCGGCACAGTGGTGGACAAGGCCATTATCGCTGAAAATGTAACGATCGGGGCAAATGCCGAGGTAGGCTTTGGAGATTATGCACCCAGCACCTATGATCCCAAGGTATATCAGTTTGAACTGGCTACCATCGGAGAGAATTCAGTGATTCCTGACGGCGTGAAGATTGGAAGAAATACAGCCATTGCGGGCGAGACGGCAATCGACGACTATCCTGACGGTATACTGGCAGGCGGAAATTACATTATAAAGGCAGGTGGCGTGAAATGAGAGCAATCGGTATTGTTTTAGCAGGTGGAAACAGCAAGAGAATGCGGGAATTGTCCAACAAGAGAGCCGTAGCCGCTATGCCGGTTGCAGGAAGCTACCGCAGCATTGACTTTGCATTGAGCAATATGACCAATTCCCATATCCAGAATGTGGCTGTATTTACACAGTACAATTCCAGATCCTTAAATCTTCATTTAAGCTCGTCCAAGTGGTGGGATTTCGGACGTAAGCAGGGCGGACTGTTTCTGTTTACTCCATCCATTACTCCGGAGAACGGCGACTGGTACCGCGGAACCGCAGACGCCCTGTATCAGAACCTTACATTCTTAAAGAACAGCCATGAGCCCTATGTAGTGATCGCCTCCGGCGACGGCGTGTACAAGCTGGACTATAACAAGGTTCTGGAATACCATATCGAGAAAAAGGCAGATATCACCGTTGTATGCAAGGATATGGAAGAAGGTATGGACGTCACCCGTTTCGGCTGCGTGAAGCTGGCTGCAGACGGACGGATCGTAGACTTTGAGGAAAAACCCATGGCTTCTGACGCCACTACGATTTCCTGCGGTATCTATGTAATCCGCAGAAGACAGCTGATCGAGCTTCTGGAGCGCTGTGCAGCAGAGGACCGCTATGATCTGGTAAATGATATTCTGGTACGCTATAAGAACTTAAAGCGCATCTATGCATACAAGATGGACAGCTATTGGAGCAACATTGCTACCGTAGATTCCTACTATAAGACAAACATGGATTTCCTGAAGCCGGAAGTGAGAAATTACTTCTTCAGAGAGTATCCGGATGTCTATACCAAGATTGACGATCTTCCTCCGGCAAAGTACAACCCGGGCGCTGTGGTGAGAAACAGCCTTGTTTCCAGCGGCTGTATCTTAAACGGCACGGTAGAAAATTCGATCCTGTTTAAAAAGGCTTATATCGGAAATAACTGTGTGATCAAAAACTCCATCATTTTAAATGATGTATATATCGGAGATAACACGGTGATTGAAAACTGCATCGTTGAAAGCCGTGATACCATCCGGGCCAACACCACACATATCGGAACGCCGGATAATATCAAGATCGTGGTAGAGAAGAACGAGAGATATACATTATAATTTACGCGCAGTCATCTTCCTGCTGTGCGTGGAAGATGCAGCAAGGGGGCTGACGGAGAGGACGGAAGGGGATTAGCATGCAGGTTACGGATGTAAGAGTCAGACGGGTAGAAAAAGAAGGTAAAATGAAAGCGATCGTATCTATTACCATGGATAATGAATTTGTGATCCATGATATTAAGGTGATCGAGGGAGAAAAAGGGCTGTTTATCGCGATGCCCAGCCGCCGTTCTGCAGACGGCGAGTACCGCGATATCGCTCATCCGATCAATTCCGGCACCAGAGAAATGATCCAGAATACCATTCTGGAGAAATATGAGATGACGCTGCTGGAGAATGAGGGAGCAGAGGCTGAATAACCGGATAATATTAAGAACCGGACAGAAGGATTGAATTCTTTCTGCCCGGTTTTTTTGTGTGCGCCTGGCGGCGCACGTCGCCAGCCATGATTAAAAGCGGGATTTTGGTGTACTTTTTGCCGAGTACTGCTGGAAGAAAGCCGGATGGAACTGGAAATGATTTTGGGGTATACTACACATAACAAACAGACAGTGAGTATGAAAATCAGGAATGTACAGAGGCAGAAGGGAGGGATACCGGATGCAGATGGATGGACGCCTGGACCGGCTTTTGTCAGTGCTTTCAGAAGATTTATATATGAATATGGAGACCGTGGCCAACCAGCTGGAAGTCAGCGAGAGAACGGCCCGGACGCTGGTCAGTCAGCTGGATGAACTTCTTTGCCGGAACGGAGCTGCCATAGAGCGCCGCAGAGGCCTTGGGCTCAGGCTTTGCGTAAAGGAACCGGAATGCTATCAGGAGTTTATAAAGGGAAGGACTTCAGCCCTGCTTCCAGAGACCGGAAAAGAGAGGATAGAATTTATTCTGGCCCGATTATTTGCCTCTGCTTCCGGAGTGAAGGCAGAGGAGCTCTGCGAGCGGCTCTATATATCCAGAAAAACCCTGTCTCTTGACCTGAAAGGTGTAGAACAGTATCTGAATAAGCATCATCTGTCTCTTGAGAGAAAGCCTTACTATGGTCTTAAAATCCAGGGTGATGAATTTTCCATACGGCTGTGCATGAGCGCGGCATTTTATGAGTTCAGCGATCAGTGGTTCAAAGAAATTTACCAGGCCTTTTGGGATGGGGAACAGATCCGCAATGAGATTTTAAGCAGTGTAAAAAATGTGGAGAAACCATCTATGAGATGGATATTCCCAACATTGTCCTGCAGGTGCAGATCGCTCTGTACCGCTGGGGACTGGGCTGTGTGATTTCGTTAGAGGAGATGAAGCACAGCGACCTGCTTCATGAAAGCGATATCCGTGCCGCAAGGCTTTGCGCGGAGGGACTGAAAGAGGCTTTTGGAATCTGCCTTCCGGTTCCTGAGATTAAATACATGGCGATCCAGCTTCTGGGAAAGAAAAAGATTCTGGCTGGAGACAGAAGCAGTATCTTTATTGATATGGAAATCAACCAGCTGGTAAACAGGATGCTTGAAAGCGTCAAGCAGACCTATAACCTGGATCTGGCGTCGGATTTTGATTTAAATACATCCCTGAGGCTTCACATGGTATCGCTGCGTATCCGCCTGCAGTACCGGCTGAAACTGGACAACCCCATTTTAAAGGAGATCAAAGAGGTATACAGCTTTCCCTATGCAGTGGCGGCCCATGCGTCTACGGTTTTGTCGGAGTATTTCCACACCATAGTCCCTGAGGCAGAGATTGGATACCTGGCCCTGTGTTTTGCCCTTTCGTTAAAACGGCAGGACAGACAGAGGTACAAGAGGAATATCCTTCTTGTGTGCGCCTCCGGTTCCGGTAGTGCTAAGCTTTTTGAATATCGGTTTCGGGAAATGTTCGGAGATTATCTGGACCGGGTAGAAGCCTGTGATATCGGATCTCTGGCATCCTGGGATTTTTCTAATATAGATTATGTATTTTCTACGGTTCCCGTAAAAACAGCCATTCCGGTTCCAGTATGTCAGGTACAGTATTTTTTTGACAGGCACAATGCAGGAGAGGTGGAACGGCTGCTGAAAAGCAGCAGGAAAGGCGGAATCCGATCGTATTTTGACCGGTCGCTCTTTTTTACCAATATAAAGGGAAACAGCAGAGAGGAAATCCTCCATGAGCTGTGCGGACGCATCCGCAGTGTGCGGGAGCTTCCGCCGGATTTTGAGGATTCTGTACGAAAGAGGGAAAATCTGATGCAGACAGACTTCTGTCCTCAGATTGCAATTCCTCATCCCTATCAGCCAGTCACGAAGGATACCTTTGTCTGCGTGGCGCTTTTGGAAAAGCCGGTGCTCTGGCATATTTATGAGGTACAGGTGGTATTTCTTTTATCCGTTTCGGTTAATAAGGAAAACCTGGAGGAATTTTACCGGATTGCCCCCAGTTTTATGATGGACGAGGGCTGTATGAACCATCTTCTGGAAACCCGGAGTTATGATACCCTGATGGATATTATTGACTGGGCGGAGAGAGATGAGCTTCAGAACCGGTAGTATATAAAACACATTAACCAAACTAAGGAGGTAACAATTATGGGTACGATCAGAGTGTTATTATGCTGCGGAGCTGGATTTTCCAGCGGATTTCTGGCACAGAAGGCAAGACAGGCAGCAAAGAAGAAAAAGCTGGACATGACAGTGGAAGCCAGAAGTGAGAGTGTGGTAAGCGAGTACATGGACAAGATGGATGTACTGTTAGTTGGTCCCCACTATGCAAGCGCTGTTCCGAAGCTGACAGAGGAGTGCGCACCCCATGGAATCCAGGTAGAGCTGATCCCGGCAGAGATCTATTCTTCTCTGGACGGAGCTGCACTGGTTGAGCTGGCAGAGAAGGTAGCTGCAAGAAAGGATGGATAAGTACAGATGAATGGTTTAATGACATGGCTTTCGGACGTATTTGCTCCTAAGGCCCGGCAGGTTTTTGCAAATCCATGGATCGATACCGTGGCAAGTACCATGAAGAAGGTTCTTCCGATCATTTTGACCGGTTCCCTGATCTTCTTCTACAACGTATTTCGTTCCTATATCCCTGCACTGCCTGACTTAAGTCCCATTGCGAATTTCTCCTTTGGACTGCTGGCAATCTTCGTAGCTTTCTTTGTTACCCATGAGGCTATGATCAAGCTGGGACATGGACAGTATCAGATCAATGCATCTTTGATCTCCATTGCAGCGTATCTGCTGCTTTGCCGTCCTCAGGTAGTAGACGGAATCTTCCAGATTGATAACGGCCGTATCGGCGCTGCCGGTATCATGATGGGTATCGTAGTAGGTCTTTTCGTTGCTATTGTATTCCACATCTATGCAAACCTTCATGTACTGGAAAACAATGATACGCTTCCGGACTTTGTAAGCGACTGGATCAACAATATCATTCCCATTACCATTACTCTGGGACTGGCGATGATCTTTGCAAACGTATTAAAGCTGGATCTTTACAATATTCTGGTAAGCTTCTTTATGCCTCTTCAGAAGGGCGCTCAGACACTTCCCGGCTTTATCCTGATCTGCTTTGTACCGGTTATTTTCTACTCAATGGGTATTTCCAGCTGGGTATTCAATGCAGTTACCACTCCTATCTTTATGGTGGCGATCGCAGAGAATATCGAGGCTGTGGCAAACGGCGGCGTTCCTATGAATATCGCTACCAGCGAGGCCGTATTTACAGCTGCTTTGATCACCATGGGCGGCCGCGGCGGCACACTTCCTTTAAACGTGCTGATGCTGGGTTCCAAGAGCAAGAAGCTTAAAACCATGGGTAAGATTTGTATCGGACCTTCTTTGTTCAATATCAACGAACCGTTAATGTTCGGCGCACCGGTTGTATTTAACCCTCTGTTAATGCTTCCGATTCTGATCAATAGTATCGTTGGTCCTACAGTTGTATGGCTGACCATGCACTATGGCCTGTTAAATATTCCTTCCAAGATGGTGCAGGTAGGACAGATCCCGGCTCCGTTTTCCAGTGTGATGATTACGGGAGACTGGAGAGCCGTTCCGGTGTATATCGTACTGTTTATCCTGTATCTGCTGACCTGGTATCCATTCTACAAAGTATATGAGAGACAGTGCGTAGAGGAAGAAACACAGGCTGCAGGCTGATGCAGAGGACTTAAAACATATGGCGGCGTTCCCTGGTTTTGGGGGCGCTGCTTTTCAGAAAGGAGAGAAATAAAAGTGGGAGAAATGATGTTTAAGGATGATGATAAGGTCGTTCAGGTTGCCATGCAGATCGTAATTTCTGCAGGTGATGCCAGAAATGCAGCCGGAAAGGCATTAGATTGTGTAGCAGCATTTGATTTTGCAGGAGCAAAGGAGCATATGGAGGAGGCAAATAACCATATTTGTGCAGCTCACAATGCTCAGACAGAGATGATCCAGTCTGAGATCGCAGGAACAGAAACCATTCAGCCAAGCCTGCTGTTTAACCATGCACAGGATACGCTGATGACCGTTATGTCAGAGATCCACCTGGCAGAGAAAATGATCCAGGTATTTGAAAGTTTCTACAATAAAATGAATGCATAAAGGAGGAACTATGAGCGCAGATATCAGAAAGACGATGCCGGAAGGCTTTTTATGGGGAGCTTCTACAAGTGCTTATCAGGTAGAGGGAGCAGCAGAAGAGGACGGAAAGAAGCTGTCCCAGATGGACATTTTAAACCGCGGAACCGGCTTTGCAGATGCAAGCGTAGCCAGTGATCACTATCACCGCTATAAAGAAGACATCGCGCTGATGAAGGAATGCGGCTTTACTGCATACCGTTTTTCCTTTTCCTGGTCAAGAATTTTCCCGGACGGCGTTGGAGAAGTAAACCCAAAGGGCCTGGAGTTTTATGACAACCTGGTAAATGAGCTGGTAGCAAATGGAATTAAGCCGATCCCTACCATTTACCACTACGATATGCCAATGGCTCTTGTAGACAAATATGACGGCTGGATAAGCCGCCAGAGCATGGATGATTTTGTGGCTTACGGAGAGTTCCTGATCCGCAGATACGGCGACAGGATCAAAGACTGGCTGATTATCAATGAGCAGAGTATTATTGTGGAATTCTGGAAAAAGAAGAATTATGTGCCTGAGAAATACCATGGGGATCCTCAGGTGAAATTCCAGATCAACCACCATATGAATCTGGGACAGGCAAAGATCAGCAAGCTGATCCATGAGCTGGTAGAAGGCGGACGTTCCGGTGCAGCCATCGGATATTCTCCGGTGTACGGACTGGATTCCACTCCGAAAAATATGCTGGCCATGTTAAATGCAGAGGATTTAAAGAACCACTTCTTCCTGGATATTTATTTTAAGGGCAAATATCCCGTAGGTGCATTCCGCTATCTGGAAGAGCATGGAATGGCTCCTGTGATCGAAGAGGGAGATATGGAGATTATCCGTGAGGGAATGCTGGACTTCCTGGGCGTAAACTACTATGCAAGCAAGTGCGTGCGCTTCCCGGATGCTGATAAGAATGAGCTGACAGAGGCTAAGAGCAACTTAAGCGGCAAGAAGGGCGCTATGGGAGCTTATGAGGTAATGCCTGATTTCTATCAGTACATGAAGAATCCGAATGCGGATACAAATGACTGGGATTGGACCATTGACCCAACGGGTATGCAGTACCTGCTGCGTGATATCTATCAACGCTATGAGATTCCGATGATCATCACAGAGAATGGTCTGGGTGCAAGAGATGTTCTGGAGGACGGAAAGGTACATGATGATTACCGTATCGATTACTGGATCAAGCACCTTCAGGCAATCCACAGAGCCATCGAGCTGGGCGTGGATGTAAGAGGCTTCCTGCCATGGTCCTTTGTGGATGTGCTCAGCACCAGCAATGGTTACCAGAAGCGCTATGGTCTGGTGTATGTAAACCGTGATGATGAGGACATCAAGGATCTGGCAAGAATTCCAAAGGACAGCTATTACTGGTATCAGAAGGTGATCGCTACCAATGGGGCACATTGTCTGGAAGAAGAATAAAGATATAAAAAGGCCGCCCAGCCGGAATCGGAAAAGTCGATTCCGGCTGGGCGGTTTTTACATCCTCTTCAAAATACTTCTCGCCACGCTGATACCGTTTGCAGAAGCCTGCTGCAGTCCTCTGGTAACAGAAGCGCCATCGCCGATGGCTCTCAGTCCATGTACGCTGGTTTCAAAGTCTTTATCAACCACTACCTTGTTGGAGTAGAATTTAACTTCTACGCCATAGAGCAGGGTTTCATCGCTGGCAATACCGGGAGTGACCTTGTCCAGTGCCAGAATCATTTCCTTAATATCCGTCATAATGCGGTATGGGAATACAAGGGACAGATCGCCGGGAACCGCATCCTTTAAGGTTGGGATCAGGTTGTTGCGGCAGAGGCGCTCCTCTGTGGTGCGGCGGCCTCTCTGGAAGTCGCCGAAGGTCTGGACCATGATCCTGCCTCCGCAGAGCATATTGGAGAGCTGGGCAATGTGTTTACCGTACTCGATGGGCTCGTTAAAGGGGCGGGTGAAGTTTTTGCTTACCAGAAGGGCAAAATTGGTATTGTTTGTCTTATATTCCTGTGATTTATATGCATGGCCGTTTACTACTGCAAGGCCGTTTTCATAGTATTCGGTTGCTACTTCACCGGAAGGGTTGCTGCAGAAGGTGCGTACCTTATCGTCAAAGGTAGGGGTGTAGTAGACCAGCTTGGCCTCATAAAGGTTTTCGTTGAGGAATTTCATAACCTCGTCGCGGACTTCAACGCGGACGCCGATATCCACGGTTCCAACCTTTGTCTCAATGTGGTGGTTATCGCAGACATGGGAGAACCAGTCAGAACCCTCGCGGCCAATGGCAGCTACGATCTCCGGTGCGCAGAAGGTTTCATCTTTGTCCGTTACAATACCCTTTACGGTATCGCCCTCGATCAGGATGTCCTTTACCATGGTGTTAAATTTCATCTCAATGCCCTGAGCCAGCAGGTGCTCCTGAAGGCGGGTATAGATTTTGTAGCCTTCCTCTGTACCCAGGTGACGGATGGGGCATTCGATGAGCTTTAAGTTGGCGTTGATGGCCTTGCGGCGGATTTCTTCGATTTCCTTCTGCTTGTCAATGCCGTATACATTTTTGTCTGCCCCGAATTTCAGATAAATGTCATCAGATTCCTTTAAAAGCGCAGCCGTCTCGTCATACCCCAGGATTTCGGGCAGGTTTCCGCCTACATCTGGAGACAGTGAAAGCTTTCCGTCGGAAAATGCTCCGGCGCCTGCAAATCCAGTTGTGATGGAACAGGGCTTGCAGCCTACACAGACCTTGGTAGTGCGCTTGGGGCAGACACGTTTTTCAATGGGACGGCCCTTTTCGACCATAAGGATCTTAAGTTCCGGTTTCTGACGGATCAGCTCATAGGCGCAGAAGATGCCGGAAGGGCCGGCACCGATGATGATTACATCATACAGATTATTTTTGCTCATAAGAAATTCTCCTCTCTTTGAGATTCAAAGCCTGATGGTAAATAAGGCCCAGAACGAATATAACTATAGTCTATCATAGTTATGAAAAGGGGTCTACCGTTCTTTTTTTATTAGATAGTGTAACTTTACCTGGGGATCCATCTACACAGACCTTACCCGCATATCTTATTGATTGCAGGATAAAGATATAGCTTCGCTAATCTATAATTGTTCA
>OHCT01000227.1_pt1 | contig 32740 bp, 26 predicted proteins | sample 1566871 | NCBI WGS metagenome assembly OHCT01 (sample SAMEA3879548, study PRJEB24766) | human gut metagenome | biome: human-associated habitat; feature: feces | place: USA | collected 1985/1987 | reverse complement strand
GTCCCAAAAGATGGCGGAGCTGTTAATAGAAATGAATAGGGAACGAAAAAAGCAGCAGGAGGAAGGAAAAAGCAGTTTTCATGAGGAGCGCGTGTCAGAATACGAAAAAAGATATATGGAACTGATCCAAAAAGGCCGTGAAGAGAATAAAAATACCCATCACAAATATGCAAAGAACGAAGAAAAAGCATTATTGAAGCGGATGGAAAAATACAGAGAAAACCATCTTTTGTTTCTGCACGATTTTACAGTTCCATTTGATAACAATATGAGTGAACGTGATCTAAGGAAAGCGAAAAACCGCGAAAAAATGGCAGGAGGGTTCCGAAAAGAGAGTGGGAACGAAATGTATTGTGCCATACTGACAGTCATTGAGACATTAAAAAGAAGAAATATGGGACTACTTGAGAATGTAAAGAAGTTATTTATGGGTACACCGGCTATATTTTAGCCGGTGTAAAAAACGTGGGATCAGCCGCATGGCTGAACTGTTACACATATTTTTTTACAGCCCCGTCTTTAGAAGTTAACACCATATTCTTTCGACGCTCAAATTACATAAAACACCTTACAAATGCCTTAAAACAAGGCTTTTTTTATTTTCCAAAATACTTGCAAAATTATTTTTTATGAGTTATGATAATGGCGTTAGTGGCGTTATATTAAAAACGAGGTATCTTATGGCATTTTATTTAAAAAAAACGAAATTAAAAGGGCGTACTTATCTTTCTATTGATGAAAGTTTTTATAGTCATGAAAAGAAAGGAACCGCACACAAATGTTACCAATCCCTGGGTTCTGTTGAAACATGGAAGGAGAAGGGAATTGAAGACCCAATTTCCCATTTTCAAAAAGAAGTGGATGCTCTGAACCAGGAAAAGGCTGATGCCGGAACCCGGAAAATTTCTGACATTTCCCCTATCCTGCATCTTGGGTATTTCCCTTTAAAATCAATCCTTGAAAAAATGAAGATCAAAAAATATGTGGATTATTTTAAACTGACAAACGATTTTACGTATGACCTGTTTGAACTTCTTTCCTCCCTGGTTTATGCCAGGGCTGTAAATCCCTGCAGTAAATACAGAACATTCCACGAAGTCCTTCCCAGACTTTATGAACCGGTAAGTTATTCCTATGACCAGCTTTTGGATGGCTTATCTTTTCTTGGAAATGATTACGAAAAATTTGTAGAGCTTTTTACGGTACAGACAAAACACGTTTTCGGCATTGATACTTCCAAAAACTACTTTGACTGTACAAACTTTTATTTCGAAATCGACAGGGAAGATGATTTCCGCCGCAAAGGTCCCAGCAAAGAAAACAGAAAAGAACCGATTGTTGGATTGGGGCTGCTGCTAGACAGCCATCAGATCCCCGTCGGCATGAAAATGTTTCCGGGGAACGAATCGGAAAAGCCTGTTTTAAGAGATGTCATCGACCTGTTAAAATCACAGAATAACATCAATGGGAAAACCATCCATGTAGCAGATAAAGGTTTAAATTGTGCGAAAAACATTATCCACGCAAGGAAAAACGGAGACGGCTATCTTTTTTCGAAATCCGTCAGAGCCCTTCCGGAAGTCGAAAAAACATGGGTATTGCTTGATGCTGGCTTTGTTGACGTGAAAGACAAACATGGGAAAGTTCTTTACCGTTACAAATCCTGTATTGATGAATTTCCTTATAAAGTGGAACAGGACGGGCAGATTTATACGGTAAAGCTTCGTGAAAAAAGGCTTCTTACATATAATCCTTCCCTCGCCGCAAAAAAAAGATATGAAATCAATAGGATGATTGAAAAAGCAAAGGCACTCACCGCATCACAGGCGAAAAGAACGGAATACGGAGAAGTCGGAAAATATGTATGCTTTACAGATGGAAAAGGGAACAAAGCATCTGTTTCCATGAATCAGGATGCCATAGACAAAGATTTACGATTTGCAGGATATAATCTGCTGGTAACTTCAGAGATTGAAATGAAGGATTCGGACATTTACGACGTCTATCATAACTTATGGCGGATAGAGGAATCCTTTAAGATCATGAAATCCGATTTGGATGCACGTCCAGTCTTTCTTCAGAAGGAAGAGACGATAAAAGGACATTTTTTAATCTGCTATTTGACGGTACTACTGGAACGGATTTTTCAGTTCAAGATACTGGAAAATAAATATTCAACCACTGAAATCTTTCAGTTTATAAAAGATTTCAAAGTAACAAAGGGAGAAAGCAGATATATTAACACTACAAAATCTTCTGATTTTATTCATGAACTGGCTTTGCGATCAAAACTCCCTCTTACAAACTATTTCCTATCAGAAACACAGATCAAATCCATTTTAAAATACAAAATATAAACAATAAAAATCAGCAGAACTATCATTGTTTCATTACAGTAGTCTGCTGATTTTTTATAAACTAACGCCATTTTTTAATGTCTGATACCAAAGTCAGGTATTATACTAAAGGGTTATTATTATGTCAAGAGCTATTTTTTAATTTTTTTACATATTTTTTTACAGCACTAAAAAACCGGCTCAGTTGGCAGCAACCGCTGCCTGAGCCGGTTTTATCTTATATCTGTTTATTCTGTCTCATTCTCTGTATCTTCGTCATAATACTCTTCGTCATAGACATTGCTGTCCTTAGCCTCGCTCTCGCGAACCTTGGCAATGCTTGCTACCTTAATATCTGAATTTTGATCAATAGACATAAGTTTTACACCAGAAGTATTTCTTCCGATTACTGAAATATCATCTACAGACATACGGATAATAATGCCTTCTGTGGTAATCAGCATGATTTCCCTTCCGTCATTTACCAGCTTGGCGCCTACCAGGTTCCCTGTCTTTTCTGTTATCTTATAGCAGAGCACACCCTTTCCGCCTCTGAACTGGGGCTTAAATTCCTCAATCGGCGTACGCTTGCCCATGCCATTTTCGGATACTACAAGAAGCTCCTCTCCCTGGCTTTCCATCTGCATACCGATGACTTCGTCATCCCCGTCAAAGCGCATACCGATCACACCCATGGATACACGGCCGGTAGTTCTTACATCCTTTTCCTTAAAGCGGATGCACATACCCTTCTTTGTTACCAGGAAAATATCCTGTTTATCATCTGTGGCCTTTACCTCAATGAGTTCATCTCCCTCTTTCAGAACAATAGCCTGAAGTCCGTTTTTGCGTACATTGCCGTACTCTACCATAGGGGTCTTCTTTACCATACCCTCTTTGGTTGCCATAAAGAGATACTGATCCTCATTAAATTCTCTCATAGGAATGATAGCCGTAATCTTTTCTCCCGGCTGAAGCTGCAAAAGGTTTACAATGGCGGTTCCGCGGGCAGTGCGTCCTGCCTCCGGAATCTCATATGCCTTTAAGCGGTATACGCGGCCTGTGTTGGTAAAGAACATCATATAATGGTGATTGGTTGTCATAAGAAGGTCCTCAATATAGTCCTCCTCTATGGTCTGCATTCCCTTAATGCCCTTTCCTCCCCGGTTCTGGCTCTTGAAATTATCAGCATCCATACGTTTAATATAACCTAAATGGGTCATGGCTACCACAGTATCCTCATCCGGGATCAGATCCTCCATGGACATATCATCATCAAAGCCAATAGCCGTACGGCGGTCGTCCCCGTATTTGGCCGCAATGATATTGATTTCTTCTCTGATTACCATCAGAAGCTTCTTCTCATCTGCCAGAATCGCCTTTAACTGGGCGATTTTAGCCTGAAGCTCTTTGTATTCATTTTCCAGCTTTTCCCGTTCCAGACCAGTAAGAGCGCGCAGTCTCATATCTACAATCGCCTGAGACTGGGCATCGGAAAGCCCGAACCGCTCCATTAACTGTGCCTTGGCCTCTGCCACATTGGCAGAACCGCGGATAATACGGATGACCTCATCAATATGATCCAACGCAATCAGCAGACCCTGTAAAATATGAGCCCGCTCCTCTGCCTTATTTAAATCATACTGGGTTCTTCTTCTGACTACCTCTTCCTGATGGGAAATATAAACCTCCAGCATCTGATGAAGATTCAGGATCTTTGGCTGATTATTCACTAATGCCAGCATAATGACGCCAAAGGTATCCTGAAGCTGGGTATGCTTAAGAAGCTGGTTTAAAATTACGTTCGCATTCACATCACGGCGCAGTTCGATATTGATGCGCATACCTTCACGGTTGGACTCATCTCCAATATAAGTGATGCCGTCAATCTTCTTTTCTTTTACAAGATCCGCAATCTTCTCAATGAGACGGGCTTTATTTACCATATAAGGCAGCTCGGTGACAATAATTCTGGATTTGCCGTTTGCCATAGTCTCGATATTGGTAACAGCTCTCACCTTGATCTTGGCACGGCCGGTACGGTAAGCCTCCTCAATGCCCCTGCGGCCTAAAATAGTAGCTCCTGTAGGGAAATCCGGCCCCTTGATGACTTCCATGAGCTCCTCTATGGAGGTATCACGATCCTCATTGACCCGATTGTCAATCATCAGGGAAACAGCCCCTATGACCTCTCTGAGATTGTGAGGCGGAATGTTCGTTGCCATACCTACGGCGATACCGGAGGTACCGTTTACTAAAAGATTTGGGAAACGGGCAGGAAGAACCATTGGCTCTTTCTCCGTCTCGTCAAAGTTGGGAGCAAAGTCTACAGTGTCCTTATTGATATCAGCCAGCATTTCCATGGAAATACGGCTTAAACGGGCCTCTGTATATCGCATGGCTGCTGCTCCGTCTCCGTCCACGGAACCAAAGTTTCCATGGCCGTCTACCAGAGGATAACGGGTGGACCAGTCCTGAGCCATATTTACCAGGGCGCCGTAAATGGAGCTGTCGCCGTGAGGATGGTATTTACCCATGGTATCGCCGACGATACGGGCACATTTTCTGTGGGGTTTATCCGGTCCGTTGTTTAACTCTATCATGGAAAAAAGCACACGGCGCTGAACGGGCTTTAAGCCGTCTCTGGCGTCCGGAAGGGCCCGGGCACTGATAACGCTCATGGCATAGTCAATATAGGACTGTTCCATGGTCTTTTTCAGGTCTACGTCATGGACCTTGTCAAATACATTTGGTTCCATACTATATCTCCTTTATGTTCAATCTCATCTGCTGCTTAAATATCCAGATTTTTCACCTTTTTGGCATTATTTTCAATAAATTCCCTTCTCGGCTCTACCTGGTCGCCCATGAGAGTGGTAAAGGTCAGATCCACTTCTGAGGTGGTTTCCTCATCCATGGTTACACGCAGAAGGATACGGCGTTCCGGATCCATGGTTGTCTCCCAGAGCTGCTCTGCATCCATCTCTCCAAGTCCCTTGTAGCGCTGGATCTTATTGCTGTTGTCGCGGCCAATGTCCATAAGAATGGAATTCAGCTCCTCATCGCTGTACGCATACCATACACGCTTATTTTTTTCGATTTTATACAGAGGCGGCTGTGCCAGATACACATATCCCTGCTTGATCAGCTCAGGCATAAACCGGTAAATAAAAGTTAAAAGGAGGGTGCTGATATGGGCGCCGTCCACGTCCGCATCAGTCATGATGATGATCTTGTGGTAACGCAGCTTGCTGATATCAAAGTCATCGTGAATACCCGTACCAAAGGCTGTGATCATGGCCTTAATCTCTGCATTGGCATAAACCTTATCCATCCTAGCCTTTTCAACATTTAAGATTTTTCCTCGCAGGGGCAGAATGGCCTGGGTGGCTCTGGAACGGGCCGTCTTTGCAGAACCGCCTGCGGAATCTCCCTCTACGATATAAATTTCACAATTTTCAGGATTCTTATCGGAACAATCTGCCAGCTTTCCCGGAAGAGCCATCCCCTCCAGGGCAGATTTGCGGCGGGTTAAATCTCTGGCCTTTCTGGCTGCCGCACGGGCTCTCTGAGCCATAATGGACTTCTCGCACATGGCTTTTGCTGCTGTGGGGTTCTGTTCTAAATAATAAGTCAGCTGCTCGCTCACAATATTGTCAACCGCACCTCTGGCCTCACTGTTTCCCAGCTTCTGCTTGGTCTGTCCCTCAAACTGAGGCTCCTCTACTTTTACGCTTACGATCGCCGTAAGCCCCTCTCGGATATCCTCACCGGAAAGACTGTCCTCATTTTCCTTTAAAAGCTTATTCTTTCTTGCATAATCATTAAAGGTCTTTGTAAGGGCATTTTTAAATCCTGTCAGATGAGTACCGCCCTCAGGAGTATTGATGTTATTTACAAAGGTGTAAATATTTTCTGTATAGGAGTCATTATGCTGCATGGACACTTCCACATATACGCCGTCCTTTGTACCTTCGCAGTAAAGGACATTTTCATACAGCGGCGTTTTGCCTTTATTCAGATAGGATACAAACTCCTTGATACCGCCCTCATAGTGGAAGGTATGCTCATGCTTCTCCTCCCTCTCATCATGGAGAACGATTTTCAGATTTTTTGTAAGGAATGCAGTCTCCCGCAGGCGCATTTTTAATGTATCATAGTCAAATACGGTTTCCTCAAAAATCTCCTTATCAGGAAGGAAGGAAACACGGGTTCCATGCTGATCAGGACTGCATGTTCCCACAATCTTTAAGGGATACATGGTTCTGCCCCGTTCGTAACGCTGCTGGTATACGTTTCCATCTCTGTATACCTGTACCTCCAGCCATTCAGAAAGCGCATTTACAACGGATGCACCCACTCCGTGAAGGCCGCCGGATACCTTATAACCGCCGTTTCCAAATTTTCCCCCTGCATGAAGGATGGTAAATACAACCTCTACCGCAGGAATCCCTGCTTTTTTCTGTATATCTACGGGAATACCGCGGCCGTCATCAACCACGGTAATGGAGTTGTCCTCATTGATAAAAACCTCGATGAAATCACAATATCCCGCCAATGCCTCATCTACCGCATTGTCTACAATCTCATAAACCAGATGGTGAAGGCCCCTGGCAGAGGTGCTGCCGATATACATACCGGGACGCTTTCTTACTGCCTCAAGTCCTTCCAGGATCTGGATCTGATCTGCTCCGTATTGCTGCTCTGCCATGTTCTATATCTTCCTTTCTTTTCAGGTGTTCGTCTAATTCTGGCTGTATACCTTTCCGTCCACTACTTTGAAGATTTTGTCAATGGGGAACCTGTGATTAACAAAATCTTCCAGCCCTGTACAGGTGATCATGGTCTGAATATCCTGTATTGCGGACAGAAGCTGGGTTTGCCGGCTGCCATCAAGCTCTGAGAGAACGTCATCCAGCAAAAGAACCGGTGCATCCCTGCTCACAAGCTTTACCAGCTCAAGCTCTGAAAGCTTTAAAGACAGGGCTGCCGTACGCTGCTGGCCCTGAGAGCCGAACCGGCGGATATCGATTCCATTTACAATAAAATTAATATCATCCCTGTGGGGACCTGCAAGCGTGGTCTTCTGACGGATATCCTGAGAACGGTTCTTTTCCAGTGCGGCTTTAAAATCCTCCTCCCGGATATCCGGATCATAGAGAACCGATATTTCTTCCTTTCCCCCTGATAAACGGGCGTGGATACCGCTTATGATCCCTCCCAGCTGCTCAATAAACAAACGGCGGGAAGTAATCACCTCTACCCCGTATTTTACCAGCTGTTCATCCCAAATGTCCAGCGTTGTTTCATATTCCGGTTTAAAGGCCAGTTCTTTTAAGAGGCGGTTTCTCTGCAGCAGCACCCGGTTATACTGAACCAGGGAATGGACATACAGCTTATCCAACTGGCAAAGCTCCATATCAATAAACCGCCTCCGTTCTGCCGGACCGTTTTTGATAATATTTAAGTCCTCCGGGGAAAAGAATACCATATTCGCCAATCCAAACAGCTCGCTGGCCCGCCGGATGGGAATCCCGTTGATGGCTATGCCCTTTGGTTTATTTTTCTTTAAATGCATATCAATGCGCCAGGGAACGTCATTTTTCCGGATCTGCAGCTTTATATGGGATTCATCCTGTCCAAAACGGATGATATCCCTGTCTTTTGCCCCCCGGTGGGACTTGGATGTGCAGCAGACATAGGCAGATTCCAGAATATTTGTCTTTCCCTGGGCATTGTCACCATAGAGAATGTTGGTTCCCTGATTCAGTTCCATATGCAGTTCTTCATAATTACGGTAATTCTTAAGCTCTATGGACTCAATGACCATGGATGTTCTCTCTTCATGATTATTTTATGATCTTTATGGTCTGGCCCTGATAGGCAACCACATCTCCGTCTACCAGTTTCTTTCCCCTCTGATAAGCAGTTTCACCGTTTACAGATACCAAACCATCCTCAATCGCATATTTGGCATCTACACCGGATTCTACAAAGCCCGCTGCCTTTAAGGCCTGTCCCAGCTTGATATAATCTTCTCTTAATTTAATTGTTTCCATTGTTTTCCTTTCCAAGCACAGGAGCACCAGAGAAATGTCTTTCACCGGCGCACATACTGATGTATATTTATGCATTTAAACAGAAGCTGCGTTAAAGTTTACAGGAAGGATCAGATAAATATATGTCTCTTCCTCATCCTTGATAAAGCAGGGGGACTTGGGATTCATCATATAAATATTGATTTCCTCATCCTCAATGGCGCGGAGAGCGTCAATAAGGAACTTGGGATTAAAGCCGATCATAATATCCTTTCCAGTCTTGTGGATCAAAAGCTCCGCATTCATGGAGCCAAAGCTGGAATTTAACTTTAATTCCATGGTATTGTCATTTACCTGAAGGATCAGGGGCTTTTTATCATTTTCACGGATCAGGATCGTTGCTCGCTCAATACAATCCAAAAATTCTCTCCGGTTTACAGAAAATTTCGTCTCGTAATCACTGGAAAGCATCTGATTAATACGGAAATACTCGCCTTCAATGAGGCGGGAAACCACGATCGTATCGTCAAATTCAAATAAAATATGGTTGGAGCTGAAGAAAATCCGAACCTCTTTTTCATTGTCTCCCCCAAGGATCTTGCTGATCTCGCTTAAGGTTTTTCCAGGAACGATGACCTTAGTGGGTTCATAGTGATCCTTTAAGGTAACATTTCGGATAGAAATGCGGTGGCCGTCCAGTGAAACCACTTTCAGTTGGTTTTCATTTACCTCAAAAAGCTCTCCTCCCATCATTTTATTGCTGTCATTGGGAGAAATGGAGAAAATAGTCTGCTGGATCACTTCCTTTAAGGTGAATTGAGAAAGGGTGATATATTTATCACGTTCAATATAGGGAATATAGGTAAATTCCTCCCCGTCCCGTCCCTGAATATTAAAAACAGAATTTTCACATCGGATAGTAGTATTCAGCTTTTGATCGGATTCAATGGTAATGGTTGAATTCTGGCTGGATAAACGACGGGTGATTTCAGAAAAAAGCTTGGCATCCAAAGCAATTTTACCGTGTTCCAGGATCTGGCCTTCTACCTTTGTTTCGATACCTAGTTCCATATCGTTTCCTGTCAGACGGATTTCATTGGAAGAAGCGTCGATCAGGATACACTCTAAAATAGACATGGTTGTCTTGGATGGAACGGCTTTCATAACGATGTTGATGCCATTTACAATGGCGTCCTTCTGGAATTGCAGCTTCATGATTGTTGATAACTTCCTTTCTGAATGAAGTAAAAAAGGCGGAACCTAGATAGATAAAGATATAGTTAATTTCCGCCGTAATCGTAGTAGGGGCTGTGGGTTTGTGTAAAAGTGTGTAAATCCCGTAAAAATGGGGATAAATCACTGTGGAAGAGACTGTGGAAAGAATCCACAAAACCTGGGAGTAAGTTAAGATTTATCCACAGGCGGTTAAAAATGAATTTGAGCCTCAAAAATACCCAAAGGTTATCAACCATTTATCCACAGTGATTCCACGTCTTATTGTGGATTGATCTTCTTCTTTAATATATCGATCGTATTTCGTAAGGTCTCATCCTTCTGCATGTCGCTGGTAATCTTATCAGCACCGTGGAGAACAGTGGTATGATCCCTTTTTCCAAGGCTGCGGCCGATGATCTGTAAGGAGGTTTCCGTCATGGTCCGGCAGAGGTACATGATGATCTGTCTTGGATATACGATATCCTTGGTCCGTTTCTGGGAAATAACATCAGCGGGAGTGATGCCGAAATGATCGGATACTACCTGAATGATCAGCTCAGGAGTCACTTCTCTCTGGGCATTGGGAGAAATGATATCCTTTAATGCTTCCTCTGCCAGTTCCAGAGTAATATCACATTTATTTAAGCGGGAAAGCGCTACGATTTTTGTAAGAGCGCCTTCCAGTTCACGGATATTGGATTTGATATTAGTTGCAATGTATTTGATTACTTCATTATCAATATTGTAGCCTTCCATCTCCTCTTTTTTTCGGAGAATGGCCATTCGGGTTTCGTAGTCCGGGGACTGGATGTCCACGGTCAGGCCCCATTCAAAACGGGAACGCAGCCGTTCCTCCAGAGTTTCGATCTCCTTGGGCGGTTTATCAGAGGAGATGATGATCTGTTTTTTCGATTCGTACAGGGTGTTGAAGGTATGGAAAAATTCCTCTTGGGTACTCTCCTTTCCTATAATAAACTGGATATCATCGATCAGGAGAACGTCGTTGTTGCGGTATTTTTCCCGAAACTCTGTGGTGGTAATATTATTTTTGTTTCGGATCGCGTCGATCAGCTCATTGGTAAAGGTCTCGGAACTGACGTAAAGAATCTTGGATTTCGGGTTGTTTTTCAGTATAAAATGAGCGATTGCATGCATCAAATGGGTTTTTCCAAGTCCTACGCCTCCGTAGATAAACAGCGGATTGTAGATTTCGCCCGGAGATTCCGCTACCGCAAGGGCTGCCGCGTGGGCCAGATTGTTGTTGGAGCCGACTACAAAGGTATCAAAGGTATACTTTGGGTTTAAATTGGCGCTCTGGATCACATCCGGGCTTACGGGAGCTTTGGCTTTTGGGATAAGGGAGGGGGCTGCAGGCGTTTCCTGAACCTCTATCTGCTCCTTTACCTTAAAATCCACCTCACATTCCTGACCAAGAAATTCAGAGATGGTAACTTTAAAAAGGAGGCCGTATTTTTTCTTTACATAAGCTAAAAATGTCTGTTCTGGAACAATAATCGTAATGGTATTTCCCTTAAAAGAATAGGGGCTTAAAGGTTCCAGCCATGTCTGGTATGAAATATTTGAAATTTCATGCTCTTCCTTTAAAATAAGCAGAATTTTTTCCCAGTTTTCTTTTATTTTCTCTATCATTTTCTGTCTCCTGAAACTGTATTGCAGAATTGCCCAATCTAAATACATTGTATACTAACGGTGTGAATTTTTCAATCAAAAGTGTAAATATCTGTGGATAACTTTGTAGGAAACCTGTGGATGAAGGGAATCGAAAGCGTGGACAGAGAGGTTTTCCACAGAATAGGGAAAAAAATAACTGCAGGTTGTACACAATGGGGAAACTTACAGAAAATAAGGGGATTTTGTCCACGAATGAGGAAAAAGGTCGAAATATCCCATACTTATCCACAAGTTATCAACAAATTGTGGATAAGGTGAAAAAAGGAACCGTGGATTTAGAGGAAAAATATTGACGGGGGAAAAAAGCGCCGCTATAATGCCTGTGTAATGCGTTGTATCTTAACATTAAGAACAGCAGCAAGGAGGAAAAAAAATGAATAAGAGAAAAAAAGACACCCGTTGGCTTGCAAGTGTTGCACTTATGATGGCGGTGGTGATCCTTCTGGCAAGTACGCCGTTAGGAATGATCCAGCTGCCGGTGGTGAAGGCGACAACTGTGCATATCCCTGTGATTTTGGGAGCCATTCTTCTGGGGCCCCTGGCAGGTTCCATCCTGGGAGGAGTGTTCGGTATCTGTTCTATGGTGAGCAACACGATGGCGCCTACCCTGTTATCCTTTGCGTTTTCACCGTTTATGAGCATGACCGGGATTTCAGGAGCCGTAAAGGCAGTGTGGATTTCTGTTGGATGCCGGATTTTAATCGGTTTTTTTGCAGGATGGCTCTGGATTTTACTGTCAAAATGCAAGATGAACCGCATGGCGGCGCTGGCTGTAACCGGTTTTATGGGATCTATGGTAAATACGGTGGCTGTGATGGGAAGTATTTATAAGCTTTTGGCGCTTCCGTATGCCCAGGTAAAGAATGTGGCTGTTGACGCAGTGTGGGGACTGATCATGGCTACTGTTACCGCATCAGGGATTCCGGAGGCGGTCGTAGCTGCAGTTTTGGTGGCTATAATTGGAAAGATTATGCTGAAATTCATAAAGTAAGCGGTTTCAGGGCGCAAAAGCCTGTATTTTAATAAAAAATTGCTTGACGGAGGCGGATTTCTTCTATATAATTGAGAAGATGTTTAATTATACTAGTCAAATGTGTGTTATATCACATTACCAGATAATATTTGATAGGAGGTGCCCGGATTATGAAGATGACATTTCAGCCTAAGAAAAGACAGAGAGCAAAAGTTCATGGCTTCAGAGCAAGAATGAAGACAGCAGGCGGTAGAAAAGTTATTGCTGCCAGAAGAGCAAAAGGTAGAGCAAAGTTAACCGCTTAAGAATTGCAAGGCCACATTTTCATGTGGCCTTTTTCTTACGTCTACAATAAACAAGTCGGAACCCAGTACATAAACCTGTTCCGGCAAATTTCCAGGAGGATCGAATGAAGCGATTTCCTTCCATTAAAAAAAACAGTGACTTTCAGTATATATATAGAAATGGAAAGTCCTATGCCAACCGTCTTTTAGTCATGTATGTGGTAAGAAGCGGGGGAGAAGCGAACAGCATCGGGATATCGGTGAGTAAAAAAGTAGGCAACAGCGTGGTACGCCATCATGTGACCAGGCTGCTGCGGGAGATATTCCGGTTGAATGATAATAAAATTGAGACTGGGTTAAACATCATTCTGGTAGCCCGTGTGGCTGCCGCAAGATCTGATTACAGACATTTGGAGGGTGCCTATATGCACCTGTGCGGACTGCATCACATTTTAAAGGAATCGAAGTGAGAGTTATGATAAAAAAAGGAATGATCCTGCTTATCAGGATCTACCAGAAATATCTGTCGCCCTTAAAGGTAAGGACTCACTGTATTTACACGCCAACGTGCTCTCAATACGCCATTGAGGCACTTCAAAAGTATGGCGCGTTAAAAGGTACATGGTTAGCCTGCAAGAGGATCCTTCGTTGCCATCCCTTTGCAGAAGGCGGTTATGATCCAGTTCCGTAGAAAGTTCCATAAGGAGGTAGCGTTTTGAACGGTTTAGTCGGCGCAGTAGTATTGACAAAGGACAGCGGTTTTCTGGGGCCGATCGCAAGTATCCTTGGCTGGATCATGGACCTGCTTTTTGAGTTCACCAGCATATTCGGCATTGAAAATATCGGTCTTTGCATTATCCTGTTTACACTGGTTACAAAGGTTCTTATGATCCCCTTGACCATAAAGCAGCAGAAATCATCCAAACTGATGACGGTTATGCAGCCGGAAATTGCAGCAATTCAGAAGAAATACAAAGGAAAAGAAAATGATCAGAAAGCCGCGATGATGATGCAGGCTGAGATCAAGGCAGTATATGAGAAATACGGCACATCCATGACGGGCGGCTGTCTTCCTCTTCTGATCCAGATGCCGATCATTTTTGCACTGTACAGAGTTATTTACAATATTCCGGCTTATGTACAGTCTGTCAGAGGCTATTATGAGACGGTAATTTCCCATCTTCCCAGCGGATACCAGACCCAGCAGGCGTTTACCCAGCTGGCAGAGGCCCATAAGATGGTGGGTGAGAAATTTGATTATAACAATGTAAACACGGTAATTGACCTTTTATATACCTTTACAGCCCAGCAGTGGGACAGCTTTGTTGCCGCATTCCCGGCAGTGGGACAGGCAGTGACAGATGCAGGCGTAAATGCAGTGGAAGCCATTGAAAATATGCAGAGCTTCTTTGGCCTGAATATTGCGTATACTCCATTTCAGGTGATCGTGAATTTCTTTGAGCAGCAGGGCGGCGTAACTCTGGGTATGGCAGCTGCAGCTCTGGCAATTCCGATCCTTGCAGGCTTAAGCCAGTGGTACAGTACAAAGCTTATGACTTCCAATCAGTCTCAGCCGGCTGATGACGATAATCCGGCTGCCAGCATGATGAAATCCATGAATATCACCATGCCTCTGATGTCCGTATTCTTCTGCTTCTCCTTTGCTTCCGGTATCGGTCTTTACTGGGTGGCTCAGAGTGTGTTCACTATCATCCAGCAGGTATGGATCAATTCCTACCTGAACAAGGTAGATATGGATGACCTGGTACAGAAGAATATTGAAAAGACCAATAAAAAGCGTGCCAAGAAGGGCCTTTCTCCTGTCAAAGTCGGAAATGTAGATGAGATGTTAAAGAGGATGGAAGAGAAGGAATCCAGAGAAGAGTCTGCTCGTATGGAAAAAATTGCCAAGACAAAGGTTCAGGTAGAGGAATCCAATAAGTACTATAATCAGGATGCCAAACCGGGAAGTCTGGCAGCCAAGGCGAATATGGTAGCCAAATACAATGAGCGTCAGGAGAAGGGAAAGAAAAAGTAGGAGGGTTTCGTATGGATATGATTACGGTTTCTGCAAAAACAGTGGATGAAGCGGTTACGAAAGCTCTGATCGAACTTAAGACAACCAGCGATAAACTGGAGTATGAGGTTGTGGAGGAAGGAAGCAAAGGCTTTCTGGGGCTGGGCGCAAAGCCGGCTGTGATCCGCGCAAAGAAGAAGGAAACAGTGGCGGACAGGGCCATTGAGTTTCTGACCCAGATATTTGACGCTATGGGTATGGACGTATCCATTAAGTCGGAATATAATGAAGGGGAGCAGGAGCTGTCCTTGGAATTAGAGGGCGGAGATATGGGAATCCTGATCGGCAAGAGAGGTCAGACCCTGGATTCTCTTCAGTATCTTGTAAGCCTTATTGTAAACAAGGAAACAGACGGTTATCTGAGAGTCAAACTGGATACGGAAAATTACCGTGAGCGCAGAAAAGAGACTCTGGAGACCCTGGCAAAGAACATTGCCTACAAGGTTAAGAGAACCAAACGTCCCGTTTCTCTGGAGCCCATGAATCCCTATGAGAGAAGGATCATCCATGCGGCGATCCAGAATGATAAGTATGTGACTACCCGCAGTGAGGGGGAAGAGCCTTTCCGCCATGTGGTAATCGCTCTTAAGAAGGAAACAGGCGCCGGTGAGCGCAGGGGACGTTATGACCGCAGCCGCGGCGGGCGCTATGAGCGTACCGGCGGCTACCGGGGAAATACCCGCAGGAATGACTCCTATCAGGCGGCTTCCCTGTCAGAGCATAATGCTGAGACAGCCGGCGGCAGCGGACAGGAAACAGAGGAGTAATCCGGTAAATGAACATGGGGAGGCTGTTGCAGAGTGATTTGCGGCGGCCTCTTTTTGCGCTGAAAGCCAGAAAGGCGAGGAGTGAAAATGAAAACAGAAACCATTGCTGCCATTGCCACAGGCATGAGCAATTCGGGAATCGGCATTGTAAGGATCAGCGGAGATCAGGCCTTTGAGGTCATTGACCGAATCTATCGGAATAAAAAGGGGCAGGCAGGAACATTATGGGACGCAAAGTCCCACACAGCCCATTATGGATATATTTATGATGGTGATGAAAGAATCGATGAGGTTCTGGTGCTTATTATGCGGGGGCCAAACAGCTATACAGCAGAGGATACCGTTGAGATTGATTGTCATGGCGGCATTCGCATGGTTCAGCGGATTCTGGAAACAGTCCTTCATAACGGGGCCAGAACCGCCCAGCCGGGAGAGTTTACCAAGCGCGCCTTTTTAAACGGAAGGCTGGATCTGGCCCAGGCAGAGGCAGTGGCAGAACTGATCCATGCATCCAATGACTATGCCTTAAAGAGCTCTGTGAGCCAGCTGGGAGGATCGGTATCGGGAAAGATACGGGCTCTCAGGGAAACCATTCTTTATGAGACTGCCTTTATTGAGTCGGCTCTGGATGATCCGGAGAACATTTCACTGGAGGGGTACGGGGACAGGCTTTTAAAGGTGCTGGAGCCGGTGACAGAAGAGATTGAAAAGCTGATCGCCTCGGCAGATGACGGAAGAGTGATGACAGAGGGCGTTCGGACGGTGATCCTTGGAAAACCTAACGCAGGAAAATCTTCCCTGATGAATGTGCTTTTAGGGGAAGAGAGGGCTATTGTAACGGATATTGCAGGTACTACCAGAGATACCTTAGAGGAGCATATTAACCTTCAGGGGATCAGCCTGCATGTAGTGGATACGGCGGGAATCCGGGACACGGAAGATGTAGTGGAAAAGATCGGCGTAAACCGTGCCATGAAGGCAGCAAAAGGAGCGGATCTGATCATTTATGTGGCAGACGGCTCCCGCCCGCTGGATGAGAGCGACCGGGAGATCATGGAGCTGATCCATGATAAGAAGGCCATTGTGCTTTTAAATAAGACGGATCTGGAGCTTACTGTAGATAAGGAGGCTTTAGAGGAGCAGTGCGGCCACCGTGTAATCCCTATTTCCGCCAAGGAGGAGCATGGGATCGGAGATCTGGAAAAGGAGATCCAGTCCATGTTTTATCATGGAGAGATTGCCTTTAATGACCAGGTATATATTACAAATGCCCGTCATAAGGAGGCTTTGGAAGCTGCCTTAAGGAGCCTTCGGATGGTGCGTTCAAGTGTGCTTGATGGGATGCCGGAGGATTTTTATTCCATAGATCTTGCAGACGCCTATGAACAGCTGGGACTGATCTTAGGAGAAGCAGTGGATGATGATGTGGTAAATGAGATCTTCTCAAAGTTCTGTATGGGAAAATGAGAGGACAGGAAGGAAGGAAAAAGATGCCGTATTTGGAAGAAAGTTATGATATCGTGGTGGTGGGAGCAGGCCATGCGGGCTGCGAGGCGGCGTTAGCCTGCGCGCGGCTTGGGCTTGAAACCATCATGTTTACGGTCAGTGTGGACAGCATTGCCCTGATGCCCTGCAATCCCAATATAGGAGGCAGCTCCAAGGGCCATCTGGTCCGTGAACTGGATGCGCTTGGGGGAGAAATGGGCAAAAATATTGATAAGACCTTTATCCAGTCCAAGATGTTAAATGAATCCAAGGGGCCGGCGGTTCACTCCCTCAGGGCCCAGGCGGATAAGCAGGCCTATACTCAGGCCATGAGGCAGACCCTGGAACAGACCGAACACCTGACCATACGCCAGGCAGAGGTATCGGAGCTGATTGTAAAAGAGGGCGCTGTAAGAGGCGTAAAGACCTTTTCCGGCGCTGTATACCACGCAAAGGCGGTCGTTTTGTGTACAGGCACCTATCTGCGGGCCAGATGCATTTACGGAGATGTAAGCAATCCTACAGGGCCTAATGGCCTTCAGGCGGCCAACCACCTGACACGGTCTCTGATTGATAATGGGATTGAGATGTTCCGGTTTAAGACGGGAACTCCGGCCAGAGTGGATAAGAGAAGCATTGATTTTGCAAAGATGGAGGAGCAGTTTGGAGATGAGCGGATTGTGCCGTTTTCATTTTCAACCGATCCGGACAGCATACAGAAGGAGCAGGTTTCCTGCTGGCTGACCTATACCAATGGGGAGACCCATCAGATCATCCGGGATAATCTGGACCGTTCGCCGCTGTTTTCAGGAGCCATTGAGGGAACAGGCCCTCGATATTGTCCGTCTATCGAGGACAAGGTAGTGCGTTTTCCTGATAAGGAGCGCCATCAGGTGTTTGTGGAGCCGGAGGGACTTTATACCAATGAAATGTATCTGGGCGGAATGAGCAGCTCTCTGCCGGAAGACGTGCAGTATGCCATGTACCGCACCGTACCGGGGTTAGAGAATGTAACGATCGTGCGCAATGCCTATGCGATCGAGTATGACTGCATCAATGCCCTGCAGTTAAAGTCTACCCTGGAGTTTAAACGCATCAGAGGCCTGTTTGCGGGCGGTCAGTTTAACGGAAGCTCCGGATATGAGGAGGCAGCAGTTCAGGGCTTTATGGCGGGCGTAAACGCGTCTATGGAGGTGCTGGGAAGAGAGCAGGTAGTGTTAGACCGGTCACAGGCCTATATCGGCGTTCTGATTGACGATCTGGTGACCAAGGAAAACCATGAGCCATACCGGATGATGACTTCAAGGGCAGAGTACCGGCTTTTGCTGCGCCAGGATAATGCCGATTTACGGCTTCGGGAAATCGGTCATAAAATCGGACTGGTAAGCGATGAGGAGTATGAAAAGCTGCTCTCTAAACGTCAGGCCATCGAAGAAGAAATACGCCGTTTAGAAAATACTGCCATCGGCGGAACGCCGGCAGTCCAGGCAGTTCTGGAGCAGTACGGAAGTACGCCTCTTAAATCAGGAAGTACGCTGGCAGAGCTGGTGCGCCGGCCGGAGCTGGATTATGAAAAGATCAGGGAAATTGATAAAAAAAGGCCGGATCTTCCATTTGATGTGCGGGAGCAGGTAAATATTGAAATCAAGTATGAGGGCTACATAAAGAGGCAGAGACAGCAGGTAGCCCAGTTTAAGAAGCTGGAAGGCAGGCATCTGCCGGAAAACTTTGATTACAGCCAGGTAAAGAGCCTGCGTCGGGAAGCTGTTCAGAAGCTGAATCAGATACAGCCGTCTACCGTGGGACAGGCATCACGGATTTCCGGGGTATCTCCGGCGGATATATCAGTGCTTTTAGTGTATCTGGGAAGAGAGTAAAAGATGGTTTTTACATATAAAAGAGAGGACGGGATCAATGACAGAATCATTTGCTGAGAAAATGAAGGCCGGGACAAGGGAGCTGAATATAACCCTGAGCCAGAGGCAGTTGGAACAGTTTTTTAAATATTATGAAATGCTGGTGGAGACAAATAAAGTGATGAATCTGACAGCCATTACAGAAGAAGGGGACGTGGTGGCAAAGCATTTCTGTGACAGTCTTTGCCTGGTAAAGGCGTATCATGAGCTTCTGGATCGGGAGTCTGAAGGTGAAGCTAAAGATATGAAAACGGTTTCTGTGATTGATGTGGGAACCGGAGCCGGGTTCCCTGGAATCCCGCTTAAGATTGCATTTCCTCAGATTAAACTCACGCTGCTGGATTCGCTGAATAAAAGAGTAAAATTTTTAGAGCAGGTATGCAGAGAGCTGGAACTGGAGAATGTACAGTGCATCCATGGAAGGGCAGAGGATGCAGGACGGATGAAAGAGCACAGGGAGCAGTATGATCTGGCAGTGTCCAGAGCAGTAGCAAATCTGGCATCGCTGTCAGAATATTGTATTCCTTTTGTAAAAAAAGGGGGATTCTTTATTCCTTATAAATCAGGAGAAATTGAGGAAGAGCTGAATCAGGGAAAGAAAGCAGCAGCAATTCTGGGAGGAGAAATAAACGAAGTGGTGCGCTTTTCTTTACCGGAAGGAGATGGAGCCAGAAGTCTGATCCGTATTCGTAAAGTAAAGCCGGTATCTTCCAGATATCCAAGAAAAGCGGGAATGCCGGGGAAAGAACCTCTGGGAAAATAGGCGCGAAGGCAGAGCATATGTGGGTGAGATCAGTGCCGCAGAAGAGATGGAAAACGGTTACACATACTTTATGACGCATGATGCAAAAACAGGGGATACACTATGAAAACGATTACAGAAAATACAGTACAGGCAGGACAAGGTCGCATGAATATTAAAGAAATTGCCCGGGTGGCAGGAGTATCTCCGGCTACCATATCCCGTGTACTAAATGGTTCGGGATATGTGAAAGAAGAGACAAAGAAAAAGGTAATGGCGGCAGTTGAGAAAAATAACTATACGCCCAGTCTGATTGCAAGGAGCCTGAGCGGAAGAGACAGCTTCAGTATTGGAGTGATTCTACCTTCCGCAAGTCAGAGAGTTTACAGCGGGATTCTGGAAGGGATCTGCCGTCTGGCTCAGCCTTTCGGCTACAATATTGTTCTTATGAACACAGGAGGGGATATAAAGAAGCAGCATGAGCTTCTGGAGGCTGCTGAAAACCAGAGAATGAAAGGGCTTATCGTTGCTCCCGCAGCTTCTGATGACAGGGGGACGAGAGATAAACTTCTCCATCTGGAAGAGCAGGGAATGCCAGTGATCTTGACAGAAGGGAATATAAAAGGAGCACCGTTTGACTGTGTGTTTGGAGATAACTGGAGGGGGGCTTATGAAGGCGCTGAGTCCCTTATGGATGCAGGCCATAAAAAGATTGCAGTCATTCGTGAAAAAGGCAATTTCAGAGAGGACAGGGAGCGTTTTCGGGGCTTTATGCAGGCAATGGAGGATCATGGCCTGGAGGTTTCCGATGAATATGTAATATACAACGGAGAAAGCGGAGCAGAAACAGCAGATGCGATTGCGCGGCTTTTAGAAGAAAATACACCGCCTACGGCCCTGTTTGCACTGAGCGGGGCAGGAACATGCAGCTGCATGAAATGTCTGGAAAGGAAGGGGCTGACGGCAGGAGAAGATCTGGGCTTTATGGGCTTTGATGATCAGCCGGTTTTATATGAGTTGGGATATCGTCTTTCTGTTGTGGAGCGGGATGCAGTGGAACAGGGAAGGGAAGCGATGAGACTGCTTCAGGAACGATTTGATGAAAAAGAACAGGAACGCAGAATCGGAAAGCGTGTAATGGTTCCATGCAGGCTGATTCTGCGCGGATCCGGGAATATGAAAACGGTTACAGAAAGCGCTAGAAAAAAGAAATTGGCAGGAAAAAAGGAAAAAGAAAGCCCGGAGCGTTAACTCCAGGCTTCGCGCATCATGGCAATCTCACGGGCATAGCCATCCAGATCATTCGGTGTTTCCAAATAGAAGGGAAGATGGCGTAAGGCGGGATGATTGATAATGGCTTTTAAGGACGGAAGGCCAATCTGGCCTTCGCCCAACCGGGCATGGCGGTCTTTGTGAGAACCAAGGGGATTCATGCTGTCATTGAGATGGATGGCTTTCAGACGATTTAAACCAATGATGTGATCAAATTCTGCGAGAACATCATCCAGATGGTTTACGATATCATAGCCGGCATCCCATACATGACAGGTATCCATACAGATCCCCATATGGTCGGACAGGTCTATCCGGTCAAGAATCTGGCGAAGTTCTTCAAAGCTGCGGCCGATTTCGCTTCCTTTTCCGGCCATGGTTTCTAAGAGGACAGTGGTGGTTTGTTCCGGTTTTAATATGGCATTTAACATATTTGCGATATAGGAAATTCCCACATCAACACCCTGTTTCACATGACTTCCCGGATGGAAGTTATAAAGATTTCCGGGAGTGTATTCCATCCGTGCCAGATCGTCTGCCATAGTTTCTCTGGCAAAATCCCGGAGATGAGGATCGGCAGAGCAGGCATTTAAGGTATAGGGGGCATGACAGAGAATGGGGATCAGATCCTGTTCCTGCACTTTTTTAAGAAATAGAGCCACATCCTCAGGATTGATTTCTTTGGCATTTCCTCCGCGGGGGTTGCGTGAGAAAAATTGAAAGGTGTTTGCATGTATTTTGGCAGCATCCTTTGCCATGGAACAGTAGCCCTTGGCAGAGGAAAGATGACAGCCGATTCGTAACATATGGGAGCCTCCTTTAACGTATATTATTGTGTAACTGGCCCGTCTTGAACAGTTACATTATTATTTCTATTAAAAGTGATCGGCAGTTTCCGCAGAAATGTTTCACGTGAAACATTGACAGCAGAGACTGCCGGTATTTTAATTTTCCAGATAAGGGCGGAATAATTCATAAAATCGGGCAGGGGATTCCAGATGGGGCAAATGTTTCGCCTTAGGAACCGGCACTGTTTCGATTGCAGGATTGTAATTCTGATAATCTTCCATGGTTTCAGACATACCATCCAGTTCTGCTCCGCCAAAGAGACAGATGCTGTTATCAATCCGGCGCAGAGCGGTTGTAATATTGCATTTTGTGTAGTTACATTTTACACTGGCATAAATGGATTTTGGAGAAGCTCCCAGATGGGCTGCTTCATAGTAAGCATCAACCAGCCGGGAATTAACAGCGTAGGGATTACAGAAGCAGCGGCTCATAAAATCCTGAGTAAGATTTTTTCGGCTGCAGGCTATATTGTAAATCAGAGTTCCTGCAATGGGAAGATCCAAAATCAACTTATAAAGCCGGGCATTTTTCCCCGGAACCAGGCTGCTGGAGAGCAGGGATTCGGGATTGATCAGAAGAAGCCGGTCAAAGAGCTCCGGGCTGTTGCTGCAGGCCATGACAGCAATCGAAGAGGAGTCTCCAGTTGCCGCCACATCGGTGCGGTGACCGATTTCTGATTTAATAAAATCTGAAATCAGCTGAACGTAAAGATAGTTTGTGTAGGTGAGATTCGGCTTTTCTGAACGACCAAATCCCAACAGGTCAATGGTATAGACAGTTCGATCCTTTGCAAGACGTCGGGCAAATTCTTTCCATTCGTAACCGCTGGAAGCGGGGGAGAGATCATGGATCAGAAGAATCGGTTTGCCGCTTCCTTCTTTTGTATAGTGAATGTTTCCAAAGCGCCAGTGATAGCATAGAGAGGCGCTGCTTTCATTTTCAAGAATGTGTCTGGAAATCGCAGACAGTTTAATGGCCTTGTTGATACAGGCAGTGGCGGCAGCATCACCTGCAGCCAGTATGAGCAGAGTCAATAATTTATTTCTTGTTTTCATTCGTTTTATCTCCTGAAAAAGTAATGATAGGTGTCGTGTGCCGGTTCGTAAACTGAGCAGTTTTTGTCCGCTGATGGTAAGATTATTATAGTACAAGTGGATAGTGATTACAATGAAAACTGTTTTTTGAGTTTCTGTATGCTGCATCGCACACAGGGGGGTGGATGTTCAGAGCATATTGCAAAAGTGTAAATTTGGGAATGAAGATGTTTCACGTGAAACATCACTCATGTAATATTTTGTATAAAATAGAAAAATAAATACAAATGCAGAGTTTTTCATAGGAAAAGCAGAAAAGTTGTGTTATAATCGTCTGGTACATCGAAAACGAACGTGAGGAAACGGATATGGGACGAATTATTACAATAGCAAATCAGAAGGGCGGGGTAGGAAAAACAACCACGGCGATCAATCTGGCAGCCTGCCTTGCAGAAGCAGGACAGCATGTAATGCTGGTGGATTTTGACCCACAGGGAAATGCCAGCAGCGGCCTGGGCCTGGAAGAGAAGGATTTTGAACAGACCGTTTATGATATGATGGCCGGAGAGGCTTCTATAAAGGAGTGTATTACAAAAGAGGTTCAGGAAAATCTGGATGTACTTCCTTCGGATATGAATCTGGCGGGTGCAGAGATTGAATTTCAGGAACTGGATGAGAAAGAGAACCTGCTTAAGAAAGCGTTAGACATGGTACGGGATGAATATGATTTCATTTTAATTGATTGCCCGCCTTCATTAAATATACTTACGATTAATGCTTTGACAGCAGCTGATACCGTACTGGTGCCGATCCAGTGTGAGTATTACGCATTGGAGGGATTGAATCAGATGTTAAAGACGGTAGATTTGGTAAAGAGAAAGCTGAACCCGTCATTGGAACTGGAAGGCGTAGTCTTTACTATGTATGACGCCAGAACCAATCTGTCTCTTCAGGTAGTGGAGAGTGTGAAGAGTAATCTGAATCAGACAATCTATAAAACAATTATTCCAAGAAATGTGCGGCTTGCAGAAGCTCCAAGTCATGGAATGTCCATCAATCACTATTCGTCCCGTTCTACGGGTGCAGAGAGCTATCGTATGCTGGCAGCAGAAGTGATTAGCAGAGGAGAGGTATAATGGCGGCTAAAAGAGGTTTAGGAAAAGGTTTGGGCGCAATCTTTGGGGAAGAAGTGATTAAGGAACAGAAAGAAAAGATTGCGATGGAAGATGGAAAAGGAAAAGAACTGATGGTAAAGCTTTCTCTGATTCAGCCGAATAAGGAGCAGCCAAGAAAGACATTTGATCAGGAGAAGCTTAAGGAGTTATCTGCCTCAATTAAACGGTACGGGATTCTTCAGCCGCTTCTTGTAAAGAAGAATGGAAACTTTTACGAGATTATTGCCGGAGAGAGAAGATGGAGAGCTGCCCAGATGGCGGGACTCAAGGAAGCGCCGGTGGTTTTAAAGGAGTACAGCCGACAGGAAGCAATGGAGATTTCTCTGATTGAAAATGTTCAGCGGGCAGATCTGAATCCGATTGAAGAGGCAAAGGCGTATCAGCAGCTGATTCGTGAGTTTAATCTCACGCAGGAAGAAATTGCAGAACGGGTAGCAAAAAACAGAGCGACCATTACGAATACTATGCGTCTTTTAAAGCTGGATGAGCAGATTCAGGAAATGCTCATCCAGGGTATTATTAGCAGCGGTCATGCCAGAGCGCTTCTTTCTCTGGACGGCGGGGTGCTTCAGTTAAAGGCAGCAAAGGAAATTATAGAAAAAAGCTTAAGTGTTCGGGAAACAGAACGGTTGGTAAAACGCATGGCCAAGGAAGCTGCCGGAGAAGAAGAAAAGAAGGAAAAGAAAACAGATGATGCCCTGATGCTGATTTATCAAAATCTGGAAGACAGAATGAAAACCATTATGGGAACAAAGGTCAGCATACATAATAAGGATAAGAACAAAGGCCGTATAGAAATCGAATACTATTCAGAGGCGGAGTTGGAACGAATTGTGGAAATGATTGAGTCCATCCACTAGAAATAAAGATTCTGCATCTAACATTCGGATAAGAGTAAGGAGAGATTAGATAAGAATGGAAAACAGTATGCTATTTGAACTTCCATTTGATCCGGCATATATCATTGTAATATTGTCAGGCTTGGTAGTGATTCTATTGATTCTTGTAATTGCTGCTATGGCAAAACTGAAAAAATTGAGTCGGAAATATGATTATTTTATGCGGGGAAAGGATGCGGAAACGCTGGAGGATGTGATTCTGGATCAGTTGGAGGAAATTCGTATTTTGAAGGCAGAGGATCGGGCAGCCAAGGACTCGATCCGAACGTTGAATCGAAATTTCCGTTCTTCCTTTCAGAAATTTGGAATGGTTCGCTATAATGCATTTCCCGGAATGGGAGGCACACTGAGTTTTGTAATTGCAGTTTTGGATTATACGAACAGCGGCTTTATTTTGAATTGTCTTCACAGCAAGGAGGGCTGCTATTTATATATGAAGGAAGTAGATGCAGGCAAGACCGAAAAGGTGCTGGGAAATGAGGAGCAGGAAGCTCTGGAGCAGGCATTGGGATATGTAAAGAAAAATTGATGATGCAGGGATATCTGGGAATATAAACTCAGATATCCCTTTTTATGTTTCACGTGAAACATTTTTTGTGGTTCCTGCATATGATAGAAGTGAAAGATATGGGTAAGGACAGATGAATGGAAAATTTTAAAAGTATGTATCCCAGAGGAATCCGGGTGATACAGAGCTATGTGTCGGAAGCCTGTGACAGAATGGATTATCAGAACAGCCCTATGTATGATGAGTGGCCAGAACAGAGAATGGTAGATCAAATGTGCAATTCCGTTTGTGAGGCTGTGAGTGCATCCGGAGACATAGGAATTTTAAGAGATGCGTGGGAGATGCAGGAGAAAAAGACGATTAAAAGAATGAGCGTGGAAGAAGAACAGGAAGAGGAGGTAGGGGAACAGGAAAAAGAAGGGATGGAAAAAGGTACAGATCGGGAAAAAGAAAAGGTTGAAACAGAGGAGTTAAATGATGAAGAAAACAAGAAAAATGATGGTGAAAAAAAGACTGTGGATGAGAGGAGAGAGGAGGATATAAAAGAAGGGGCAGAAGAAAATAAGAATTCCATGGAAAGTGATATGGGAGAAAATATCTATCAGGTAACAGCAGAGGCGGATTTAAGAGAACATAACAGGATAACAGAAAGCCAGGAAATGAGACCTCCATTGAGGCGTTGGTGGAACGGCTGGGGGATAAATGGAATCGGGCCGGATGTTCAGGGAATGGCTTGGGGGATGGGACCCATGTATGCTCCGGTTGTTCCTGTGGAAACTGAAAATGGAACGGAACTGCTGGGACAGGAACTCAGACGTCCGCCCCATATTCCGGTACCAGCATGGCCGCCGTATCCGCCGCAGAATCCTGGCCCAGTGCGTCCGCCCCGCCCGCCGCAGGGTCCTGGCCCGGTGCGTCCACCGTATCCGCCGCAGGATCCCGGCCCGGTGCGTCCACCGTATCCGCCGCAGGGTCCCGGCTCGGTACGTCCGCCCCGCCCACCGCAGGGTCCCGGCCCGGTACGTCCGCCCCGCCCGCCGCAGGGTCCCGGCCCGGTACGTCCGCCGTATCCGCCGCAGAATCCCGGCCCGGTGCGTCCACCCCGCCCGCCGCAGGGTCCTGGCCCGGTACGTCCACCCAGACCGGGTATTTATCCAGCCTGGTTTCGCGATATTGTAAAGACCTTGATTTTAGATGAGATGCAGAACCGGCGGTGCCGCAGAGGAATGTGCATTGGATAGAATTACAGCATAAAAGTTATAAGAGGAAATATTCAAAAAAGATTAAGTTGTAGTTTTAACGGTTATTATATAAAATAGAGGTAACGATTCAGGACGGCGGGAGAACTGGCAGAAAAATATGTGTCAAGCTTGCTTGTAAGCGGATTTTTCTGCCAGTTCTCACACCGGAGATGGAAAGGTAAAATTAAGCAGATAAAATTCTGAAAAGGAATGAACAGATGAAAAAAATAATACAGAGAGCAGGAATCCTGTTTGTGGTTTTTCTGGCTGCATTGGTGGTATACTTTATCGGTGCACACAGGACATCAGAGCAGGAGGGCGCCGTATATTCATCCATGGATGAATCAAGATTGCCGGTGGTATATACGGAGTTTGAAGGAAAGGAGATTAACGGTCTGCACGGATATGTTCAGGATATGGGAAATTGTGCGGCCGGAGAAGCGATTTCTGTTTTGTCTTCAGACCGAAGACTGAATCTTCGCATCCATGAGTTTGGAAATACAATTACAGAAATCAGTTATGAGATAAGGAATCTTTCCATGGATCGCCTGATTGAACGGACAGAGCTTTCGGACTGGTCCAGCAAGGAAGGCATAACCACAGTGAGCCTTCCTATCCAGAATCTGATTTCTAAGGATAAAGCGTATCTCTTAATTTTAAATGTAAAGACAGCAGAACAGCAGATCCAGTATTATACCCGTATCATGTGGACGGATGCTCCAAGGGCTTTGGATATGCTGCAGCTGGCAGAGGAATTTACAAGAAAGAGTTTGGATTATGAGCAGGCAAAGGAATTGGTATCGTATCTGGAAACCAGTCCGGAGGAGGATAACAGTTCTCTGGGCCATGTGACGATCCGGGCCAGTTTTGATCATTTAACCTGGGATGGACTCCATGCGGAGATGGAAGGAGAACCCAGGATTACCCTTCAGGAATTTGACGGGATTATGGGACAGGTTCAGGTTCAATATTATGTCCGGCTTACAGATTCGCAGGGAAAGGAGAGTCTGGCAGAGGCAGAAGATAATTTTGCCATGAAATGGAATGAGCAGCGGATCTACTTAATGAATTATGAGCGCAATGCCAACCATATTTTTACAGGAAGTGAAGGGGCATTTTCCGGAAAGAGGCTTGTTTTGGGAATTTCCGATGAAGCCGGTATTGGTACGGTAAAGAGTCCGGATTCCCGGTATATTCTTTTTAAAGTAAATGGCAATCTGTGGCGTTATGATCAATCAGATCACAGGATCATGTGTGTGTTTACATTTTCAAATGGAGAAACAGACGATGTGCGCAGCAGCTATGGAGATCATGATGTACAGATTTTGAGAGCAGGAGATGACGGCTCGGCAGATTTTCTGGTTTACGGCTATATGAACCGTGGACCGTATGAGGGTCAAACCGGAGTGATATTTTATCGCTATGATGCGGGAAGCAATACAGTCCAGGAGAAATTCTTCATTCCGGTTGTTCAGGAATTTGAAAAATTAAAAAAGGATGTAGAGCAGCTGGCCTATGTAAGTCCCGGAGAAATGGTATATCTGATGCTGAATGGAAATGTATTTGGAATTGATTTAAGCAGTAACGAATCCATTTCTGTAGCTCAGGGACTTACGGAGGGAACCTTTGCGGTAAGCCATGACGGAAGCCGGATGGCATGGCAGGAAAAGAGAGAGGATACACGGGATGAGAGGATTCATGTGATGGATTTTAATACATCCCAAAAACAGGAAATTCCTGTTTCAGAAGGTGATTATGCCAGGGTGCTGGGCTTTGTAGGAAGTGATCTGATCTATGGTTTTGCCCGGCAGGAGGATGTCTGGAGTGTAAACGGAAGGGTGCAGGAAATCCCCATGTATGTGATGTATATCGCAGACAGTGAGATGAACATTGAAAGCGAATACAGAAAGGACGGAATCTACATTTCAGATGTGGTGACGGAGGATGGACGGATTCATTTAAAGAGGCTGGTAAAGCTGGGGGATAATCAGTATTCCTATCAGGATGAGGATACCATTGTCTGCAATGAAAAGGTGGAAACAGATCCACTGGAGGGAATCGGCTGGTATGCTTCTTCCGAGATGGGACGAATGTATTTTGTACAGATGGATTCAGACCAGAAGGCTTCTTCTGTAAAATCTGAACGGCCAAAGGCATTTTCGTATGAAAATACAGGTACTCTGGAGCTGGCAGGAAAAGCAACTTCGGGAGAAAAAGGCGAAGTGATTTTTTACGCTTACGGAGGCGGCCATTTTCTGGGAGCATCCAGACAGTTTGCAGAAGCTGTGAACCTTGCCTATGACAAAATGGGATTTGTGACAGATGAAAGCGGACACCTTGTCTGGGATCGCATTAACCGCCAGCCGATCCGAAATCTGAAAGATCCATCCGGTGCAGCCGGTGCAGTGATGAGCCATCTGGATGGATTTACCAGAAGTACGTTGTATGAGGACGGGATCATGGTGATTGACGCTGCGGGCTGTACACTGAATCAGGTATTGTATTTTATTGATAAGGGGATTCCGGCAGCCGCTTACAGAGAGGATGGAAGCTATGTTCTTCTGTCCGGTTATGATACCTATAATGTAAGCATTTATGATCCTTCTGCCCAGGAAACTGTAAAAATGGGGCTGGGGGACGCAGCCGCTCACTTTGAAAGCCAGCATAACCGTTTCCTGTGCGGGTTAAAAATTGAATAAAAATAATTTTGAAACACGCCTGTCCGGTGAAACGTTTTTTTCGCCCGGCAGGCGAGTTTGCTTTACAAATCCTGTTCTTATGGTATAATCTAAGAGATGTAAATAAAATGTGAACAAAGACAGAAAGAAAAATTAAGGTCTGTTCGATCAGTAATTGAGGTATAAAATGGAACATTATATTATAAAAGGCGGCAATCCGCTGGTGGGCGATGTGACCATAGGCGGAGCAAAAAATGCCGCGCTGGGTATTCTGGCAGCATCCATTATGACCGATGAGGATGTTCTTATCGACAATCTGCCGGATGTGCGGGATATCAATGTTATGCTGGAAGCAATCCAGGAGATCGGTGCCAGCGTACACCGCATCGACCGCCATACAGTAAAGATCAATGCAGGAAATATCAGAGAAGTATCCGTGGATGACGAATATATCCGCCGGATCCGTGCTTCCTATTATTTTATCGGTGCTCTTTTAGGAAAATACAAGAGCGCTCAGGTTCCTCTTCCCGGAGGCTGCAATATCGGAAGCCGCCCCATTGACCAGCATATTAAGGGCTTCCGGGCGCTGGGAGCAGATGTACAGATTGAGGGCGGAGCAGTGATCGCCCATGCCATTGATCTGGTGGCAAGTCATATTTATCTGGATGTGGTTTCTGTGGGAGCGACCATCAATATCATGATGGCTGCTGCTATGGCAGAGGGACAGACGATCCTTGAGAATGCTGCCAAGGAGCCCCATATCGTAGATGTGGCAAACTTCCTTAACAGTATGGGAGCCAATATTAAGGGTGCAGGAACAGACACAATCCGTATCAGGGGCGTAGAGCGGCTTCACGGCACAGAATATTCTATTATTCCGGATCAGATCGAGGCTGGTACCTTTATGTGTGCAGCAGCAGCAACCAGAGGCGACGTGATGGTAAAAAATGTAATTCCAAAGCATCTGGAGGCAATTTCTGCCAAGCTTACAGAGATTGGCTGTGAGGTGATCGAGTTTGACGACGCAGTCCGTGTTGTGGGTAAGCCGAACCAGCGTCATACAGATATTAAGACACTGCCATATCCCGGCTTTCCTACCGATATGCAGCCTCAGATGGCTGTTACACTGGCTCTTACCAAAGGAACCAGTATGGTTACAGAAAGCATTTTTGAGAATCGTTTTAAATACGTGGACGAGCTGGCACGCATGGGAAGCTCTATCAAGGTAGAGGGAAATGTAGCTGTGATTAACGGCGTAGAAGGCTTTACTGGCGCTCAGGTAAATGCGCCGGATCTTCGGGCAGGTGCAGCTCTGGTAATCGCAGGGCTGGCGGCAGAAGGATATACCATTGTAGATGAGATCGGATATATTCAGAGGGGATACGAAAGCTTTGAGGAAAAGCTCCAGGGGCTGGGAGCCATGATCGAGCTGGTGGATTCTGAAAGGGAGATGCAGAAATTTAAACTTAGGGTAGGATGATGACCGTATATCCATCGTACGGTTTCATATAAGAATAGCCTCTGTCAGGAGCAATCCGGGCAGAGGCAAAACTATCTTAAAAGGAGGGTTATAAAATGACCGGGAGAACAGGAAAAAGAAGGTTCCTGAGTCTGCTTTGGTCCCTGGTTCTTACCTGCAGCCTTATCACAGGTATGTCTATGTCCGCATGGGCACAGGAGGCTGGAACAGTCAAAGGAGCAGATCAGGACATCGTGGTTTTATATACCAATGATGTTCACTGCGCAATTGATGAAAACATCGGTTACGGCGGATTGGCGCTGTACAAAAAGCAAATGATGAACCAGACACCGTATGTTACTCTGGTGGATGCAGGTGATGCCATCCAGGGTGCTCCGGTAGGAACTCTGTCCGAGGGCGGTTATATCATTGATATCATGAATCAGACAGGATATGATGTGGCAGTTCCGGGAAATCATGAGTTTGACTACGGTATGCCCAGATTTCTGGAATTGGCAGGAAAATTAAACTGCGGATATTATTCCTGCAACTTTATCAGCACTGCTTCCGGACAGTCTGTATTTGCACCCTATAAGATGATTTCTTACGGTGATACACAGGTGGCTTATGTGGGCGTTTCCACACCGGAAAGCTTTACAAAATCTACGCCTGCTTATTTCCAGGATGCGAATGGAAATTATATCTATTCCTTCTGTGAGGATGCAGACGGAACTGCATTTTACAATCAGGTGCAGTCGGCAGTGGACAGTGCCAGGGCTGAGGGAGCGGAATTTGTGATTTTAGTTGGACATCTGGGAGAAAATGGAATCACAGAGCGCTGGAGTGCTGGAAGCCTGATCAGCCATATCCGGGGCGTAGATGCCTGCATTGACGGACATTCCCATGAAACTACACCATCTATTACAGTAAAGGACGCAGACGGGAAGGATGTTATCGTCACTCAGACAGGCACTAAGCTGTCAAACATTGGAAAACTGACCATTCATACAGATGGAACGATTTCAACAGAGCTGATCTCAGAGGTTGTTCCATCAGAAGTAAATCGTACCTATACGGTTCAGAAGAATGATTCCTTAAGCAGGATCGCCAAGAGAGAGCTGGGAAGCTATGACCGCTGGAGAGAGATTTATGACAGCAATCGGGATAAGATTTCTGATCCGAGTACCATTTATCCGGGAATGGTTCTTACCATCCGCCAGGGCAGTGTTGTAAATGAAAATGGCCGTGCAGTGGATCCGGATACACACAGCCTGATCGAGCAGATCAAGGGACAGTTTAACGAAACCTTAAAGACCCCATTGGGAAGTACAGCGTACAAGCTGACGATCAAGGATGAGGCCACCGGAGAACGCCGGATAAGAAATGGCGAAACCAATCTTGGTGATCTGGCGGCAGATGCTTACAGAGTTCAGCTGGGAGCAGACATCGGACTTTGCAACGGAGGCGGCGTCCGTACAGACATTGAGTCCGGAACCATTACATATGAGGATACGCTGGCTGTATTCCCATTTGGAAACATGGGATGTGTGGCAGAGGTGACAGGACAGCAGATCAAGGATGCTCTGGAAATGGGCGCTAAGAATTATCCTGAGGAGTCCGGCGGCTTCATGCATGTATCCGGTCTGACCTATACCATTGACAGCTCTGTAAAATCCAGTATAAAGGTGGATGATAAGGGCAATTTTGTCAGTGTAGACGGGCCATACAGAGTTACGGATATTCAGGTTGGCGGACAGCCCATTGATCTGAATAAGACTTACACAGTGGCTTCCCATAATTATATGTTAAAGTCCGGTGGGGACGGCATGACCATGTTTAATGGCTGCAATATTATAAAGGATGAGGTTATGGTGGATGTAGATGTATTATCCTCCTATATTCAGGGCCTGGGCGGTTCTGTATCCTCTGAATATGAGAATCCCGAAGGACAGGGACGGATTGTGATTCGGTAAAAAGATTGTTTTAATGAAAATTCCGGCAGAGGAGATGGAACTTTGCCGGGATTTTTTGCGCGGAAAAATGTAGATAGTGTAACTTTACCTGGGGATTCATCTAAACAGACCTTACTCACATATCTTA
>OHCT01000201.1_pt1 | contig 36844 bp, 28 predicted proteins | sample 1566871 | NCBI WGS metagenome assembly OHCT01 (sample SAMEA3879548, study PRJEB24766) | human gut metagenome | biome: human-associated habitat; feature: feces | place: USA | collected 1985/1987 | reverse complement strand
TAGCCGCCCTGCGCCTTCAGCTCGTCGAGCGTCAGACCCGAGACGAGGCCCGCGCAGAACGTGCGGTCCGTATTGCCCGCGGGAAAGGGGATGCGGATGTCGTAGGTCGCGGAACCGTTTCCGTTCTCCGCAACCTCCGCTTCGCCGATGTCCTCCGCATCGGGCGTGGTCACGCTCACGAACTGCCAGTTGTCCTCGTTGTTCCTGGCGTAGAGCAGCACGTGAAGCTTCCCCGCCTCGAGAAGGGTTTCCTGCGCCACATCCGCGGCATAGGTCCCGGCCGTCGAGACGCCAGGTACCACGAGACGAAGCATCGCGTAGTGGTCTGAAGGCGACGGATTGGGTCCGAAGCCTCCGGAATCCGTGAGGTCCTGCGTACACCCTCCGCTGAAGGCCGCGGCGAAAAGTCCCGCGACCGCGGCCGCCAGGCACACGGCACCACTTCTGTTGAAGCAAAAGGCAGCAAGTATTTCACGCCTTAATCGTGACCTATTTTCGGTCTGGGCAAAATAGGTCTCGATTTAGCTCTATTTCGCTGATTTGCATCATTTTACTCTACAATATTCCAGTGCTGAAGACGTTTTATTTACTCAAAGACCAAGCAGTCATGTTGCCACGAACTACCTTCAGCGTTGTCTTCTTCTGCAAGAAGACCAAAGTCACGAAAAAGGGCAAAACTCCGATCTATGCCCGCATCACCACGACCGGCCAGTCAACCGAAGTCTACACACAGTGCCAGATCGAGCCGGAACGTTGGAACCAGCGTCTCGAACGTTCGCTCTACAAGGATGAGGTTGACCAGCAGATCAACCGCATCATCGCCAGCTATCGGGCCTCGATCCTTGCCGCCTATGACCGCCTGATCCAGGAGAACAGGACACCGACCTGCTTTGCCGTCAAACAACTGCTGGGCTCCGCCTCTTCGAGCCGGATGGTGCTGGCGGAGTTCGGCAAATACTGCGAGAAACGCCAGCAGGAGGTCGGCACCCGCATCACGCAGCTCACAGCCAACAAGTATCACCGCCTGCTGCGCTACATGACCGAATATATCCGGCAGGTGTATGGCAAGGAGGATCTTTCGCTGGAGTCGGTCGACTACGCCTACATCAATGGATTGAACACCTACATGCAGACGGCCTACAACTGCCACAACAATGGGGCGATCAATCTGTTCTGTTGTTTGAAAAACTTCTTGCTCTATGCGATCCGCAACGAATGGATCGAGAAGAATCCCTTCCGCTACTATAAGATGAAGATCGACAAGACGAATGTCAAGGTACCGCTGACAAAGGCGGAGCTAGATCTGCTGCTGAAGCGACAGATGCCCAACGAGCGGCTGGACCGGATCCGGGATGTCTTCTGCTTCTGCGCACTGACGGGAGTGGCCTTCACGGATGTCGACCACCTGCGGCGGGGACACTTCACGACGGACGAAGAGGGACAACTGTGGATCCATAAGCCGCGTGAGAAGACCTCGGTGATGAGCCGTGTTCCGGTACTCCCGCAGGCGGCAGCCCTGCTGGAGAAGTACCGCGACGATGCCAACTGTCGGGCGCGGGGCAAACTGCTGCCCGTCCCGTCGAATACGAAGATGAACGCCTACCTGAAGGAAATAGCGGATATTTGCCAGATTCACAAGCATCTGACCACGCACCTGGCGCGCCATACGTTTGCCACGCTGGCGATTGAATACGGGATGCCGATTGATATTATCGCCAAGATCCTGGGCCATACGAATACGAACATGACGCGGCGCTACGCGAAGATTTCCGAGGCGAACATCAGCCGCGAGATGCTTCGCATCGGCAAGGTCTTGACGGCGTAAACCGGTTGTGTTATTTCGGGTAACAGCCGGTAAGCAAAACAGGCGTGATGCCGTCGCAAACGGTATCACACCTGTCATTTACGGTATGGAAACCTTACCAACTAACCGGTTCGTTCAGAATCACGCCGTCGGCAGCGTCCTCGGCCGTAAAGGTGCCGCCCTTGTACTGTACGCATAGCATGACAAGCGCCTCGCGGCCCGTATTGCGGACGGAACGTCGTCCCGCAGGAGCTACCCGCACGATCGAACCTTCACCGATCGGGAAGATCTTGCCGTCGACCTGGAATTCACCCTCGCCCGAGAGAAAGAAGTAGAGCTCCTCATGGGTTTTGTGGGTGTGCAGAAACCCGGTTTCCGTACCGGGAGCAAACGATTGGAAGGAGAACTCCGCGCCCGTTGTCTGTAAGGCTCTACCGCCGAAGACCTTACCCGGGATCTTGACGGCCGGATTCAGCTCCAGCACGAATTCGTTCAGTTCGCTCAATTTGCCGAGCCCGATTGCACTGAAATTTTCGGATTCGGCGATCTTTTCAATCTGTTTCATCGTTTATCGTGTTTTAAGAGGTTTTCCGTTTACGGCATCCTACCGCTCCGAGGATCGGTTGTTGAGCCGGATTTTTTCGTGATAGAAGTAGTTGACCACGACGGGACGGCCCTTCTCGGAGCGTCCGTACGGCAGGTTGTTCACCCGGTAAGGCATTCCATTTGCTGCGGCATAGGCGGCCATCTCGAGTTCGAGCGCCTGCCAGTAATCCGTCCGGCGGCGGTTGTAGATCTCCTCGTATAAAGGCACCAGTTCGGGATGCTTTTCGCGGATATAGGCCAGGATCGTTGCCTTGAACTGCCCGCGCAAGTTGAGATTCTCGAGCCAGACGAGGTCGGCGAAGTCTTTCACCCGTTCGATGATGGCCTTCGGGTCGGTGATGCCCGGAAAGATCGGCGAGACGAAGCAGACGGTGCGGATGCCCGCCTCATAGACCTGCCGCATGGCCTCGAGACGCCGCTCGATGCTCACCGCGCGGTCCATGTCGGCACGGAAAGCCTCGTCCAGCGTGTTGACTGACCACGAAACCGTCACGCGCGGGAACGTGCGCAACAGGTCCAGGTCGCGCAGCACAAGATCCGACTTGGTGCAGATCATGATCTCGGCCGTCGTGCCGCGCAGCTCCTCAAGCAGATGGCGCGTGCGCTGAAACTGCTCCTCGAAGGGATTGTAGCCGTCGGTCACCGAGCCGATGACGATACGCTGGCCGTCGAAGCGGTGCGGATTGCCGACGGGTTTCCAGTGTTTGACATCGAGAAACGATCCCCAGGGTTCGGTGTGGCCCGTGAAGCGCTTCATGAACGAAGCGTAGCAATATTGGCAGGCGTGAGGACACCCCACGTAGGGGTTGACCGAATAACCGCCCACGGGCAGCGACGAGCGGGTCATGACGCTCTGCACGTCGATGTCGCGGATGATCTCCTCTTGCTGGTTCATATTCCGGATGTTTTGTGAGGCAAAGATCCGAAGATTTTTTGTGCAAAACCATGCCCGAAAGGGGGTAATGTATGCCATTTTGATAAATAATGTTCTATCTTTGTCATCGAATAACCCGGATGCGAGCGATGAAAACAGCGACAAATCCCCGACGGCTGGTCACCGTGCCGTTCAGCAAGACGCAGTGCGGCGTCGACTTCTACATCAATACGGGCCGCAGCGAAGAGATCCGCGGCGTACTGACCGAGAATCCGCTCTTCCGGACCGACTTCTTCGAGTTCTTCTTCCTGCACAGGGCCCGAGGCGTGCTGTTGCTCGGCGGACGCCGCATCGAGCTGCACGACGGCATGGTGCTGCTCCTCTCGCCCCACCAGCAACAGCGCTGGCTCGTAGACGAGGCGGAGCTCGACTACACGTTCCTGATCTTCCGCGAGGATTTCATGCGCACGTTCCTCGCTGACAAGTTCTTCGTCTACCGCCTGCTCTACTGCTACCAGACCGACACGCCGCCGTGGTTCGATGCCGCAGCGGAACAGCTGGCGGAATACGACCGGCTGCTCGAAAAGATCAAGGCGGAACTGCGCGCCCCGACTTCGGACAGCTACAACCTGATCGTTTCGGTGCTCTACTACCTGCAGGTGACGCTCAACCGCGACTATGCCGCGGCCCATGGACTGCCGGTGACGCTGCCGCGCAATAACTGCGCCTTCCGCTTCAAGGCGCTGCTCGAAGAGCATATCCACGACACGCAGCGCGTTGAGGAGTATGCCTCGATGTTGCGCGTGAGCCGTGTGACCTTGAATCGGGCCGTCATGGATCAGTTTGGCGTCACGGCCGTACACCTGCTGAAACAGCGGCTGCTGGAGGCTGTGAAGAACGACCTACTCTTCGAGAGGCGCAGCGTCAGCCAGCTGGCCGATGCGTACGGCTTCTCGGATCCGAGCCACCTGATGCGCTTCTTCAAGCAGCAGACCGGACGGACCTGCTCGGCCTACCTCGAAGATTATCGGCGCGGCGCGGGCGAATAAGGCCTGTCGGAATCCGCAACCGGTCTGCGACTCCAGTCCCTCCCGGTGATTCGGAGATGCGGTTTGCATGACTTTCGTCCCAAACTACCCTTTTGAGCTTCCGGCTCGACAGCCCGTATCCCGTCTCTGTCCGTGTATTATCATAGGCACGTTTGCCATATGCGCAAATCAGAATGGCTATAAACCGGCGTTTTCACCGCAGTTTGTCCACCCTCTCGACGCCAACCGACGCCAACCACTGCCACATCACTTTGCGAGCGAAACTTTTGAGGGGCAGCGCACGTTATCCGAGTGCAAGCTTGCAGGAACAAAGATTCATAAACCGGAAAAAGATGAAACGCCGAGCCTTTCGGATCCGGGACCGCTGAATGTTCGGTGTCCCCATCCACACAGAGTGCAACCCACAGAGGCGGGTTGCTGCATAGTCAAACCAAACAGAAAAGAAGACCATGGAAAAAATCGTATGTATCGGGAAGCGGAGTTGGCAGAGGCTCCTCGAACGGGTGGAACACCTGTCTGCCCTTGCCCAACGCTTGGAACACCGTTTGACGCCACCGCAGGACGACGGATGATTGGACAGCGAGGAGGTGTGCCGAGCGCTGAATATCACCAAACGCACGCTGAAAAGCTACCGGGGAGCGATTCCCTGCTCACGGCTGGGCGGTAAATTCTACTACCAACGCCGGGACCTGGCCGCATGGCTCTCCCGCAAAACCGTCCAAACGCGATAGCCATGCCGCTGGATTATCTCAACGAAGCGAGCGACGAGGTACGGCGCTTGTTTGCCCGGCTGGACGACGTGGAGCGCACGCTGCGGGAGGCCTCCGAGGAGCGTCGCCCGATGATTGGTGAGGAGCACTACCTGACCGGTGAGGAGGTCTGCACATGCCTGCACCTCTCACCGCGCACCTTGCAGACGCTACGGGACCGGCGACAGATTCCCTTCACGGTACTTGGCAACCGCCTGCTGCTCTATCCCGAATCGGGGATCCGGGCGGTCCTTGACCGCAATCCTCGGCCGACAGCTGAAGTATAAAACTATAAAAAGGGAGCACGAATCAGTAGGTTCGTGCATCCTTTTTACATGAAATCTTTTAAAGTTGTCCTCCAATGCCTTTATATTTCTCAACAAACGACGCTATTTTCTGGAAAACACTCTGCTTTTTCGTTAAATACAGTGGGTTTAACGGGCTCATTTTGGGGAGAATATTATTGAAATCGGTGCCATTCTCACTGGCAAATTCGTGTTTTAAAGATACCTCCAAATATCGTTTGGCCTCTTTTTCATTCAGATTTTCGTTTGCTATGAGTTCTGCGGCTTCTTTTTTCTGCTTGTCTTGTGCATATTCAAAGAATGCCTCGATGATGCCAGCCTTGTCAATAATAGAATCCAAGTCGGTATCATTAATAAAGTCAACGATCAGGCTCTCTTTTGCTCTGTTCCCGATGCTTGCACGAATAACCCGGCGAATCTCATCGATTAGGGAAACTTTATCCATTCTCCTTTTGTTGTGCTCGAAAATCAACTCCAGAATGTAATCCAGATTAATCTCTTGTGATTTGAGCAAATCCACTTCAAACACAACATCATTCCAATCTATTTTTGACTTTTCAGGCAGACCTCCGTTTTTTTCTTGCCTCAGCCAATCCCGAATATCATTATAAGTCGACCTGTAATCCTGAAAAATCCGATCTGTGGGGATTTGTATTTTCCGCATTTCGGCAATATCTTCATCGGTCATAAAATGACCATTCTTGAATGCTTCAATAGCTTCGGGATCATTTGTATCTATCGTCTGAAATGCTTTGAGCGCGGTAAATTCATCATAATTCTGCAGGATATTCTCTACCCGCAAATAAGCTCCGAACAGTTTGACAAACTCTTTTTTATCCTCTTCCGTAATGATTTGATCGGGTGCCGGGAACTTCTCACTCAGCTCTTTTACAATCTCAATATAACCTTTACACGCTTCGCCGGTTGCGGTGTTTTGAAATCCTTCCAGATACTCCTTGAAACTTTTTTCAAGCACTACATTCTTCATCTCCTTATTTTTATCTCCAAACAAGGTGATGGCATCGATTGTTGGTTGCTCCAGGTCTCTGAAGGTTACAATATTGCCAAAAGTTTTTGTGGCATCGTAAATCCGGTTGGTCCGCGAAAAGGCCTGTATCAAGCCATGGTAACGCAGATTCTTGTCCACAAACAGGGTATTGAGCGTAGGGGCGTCAAATCCCGTCAGGAACATGCCTACGACAATAACAAGGTCGACCTCCTTGTTTTTAACCCGTTTAGCCAGATCCTTATAATAGTTCTGAAACTCTTTGCTGTCGACTCCGTAACTGGAGCCGAACATGGCGTTATAATCTTTGATCGCCTTCATCAAAAACTCCTTGGCGCTGCTGTCCATTGCCGATGGCTCGAAAGTTTCATCCGCAATGTCTCCTATGGCATTTTGCTCCTCATTGGCGGCAAAGGAGAATATGGTCGCAATCTTCAATGGCTTTTCACATCCTTGCTGCAGCCGGTTCAGTTCGTCATAGTAGCATTTGGCCGCATCCACACTGCTCACGGCAAACATGGCATTGAAACCCTTGTTCCCGATCTGATTCCGGTGCGTCTTGATTCTGAAATTTTGCAGGATGTATTGTGAAATTTCATTGATCCGGGCCGGATGGAGCAGCGCCTGCTTATTTTCTGCGGCACTGAGTTTCTTTTCGTCGAGCTCGGTCTCTATCTCTTTGAAATGTGATCTTACATCGTTGTAGTCCACTTTGAACTTCAAAACCTTTTCGTCCCGAATGGCATCCGTAATCACATAAGCGTGTAATTCTTGGCCAAAAACATCCTTGGTTGTTTCCGAGCCGAGTGCATTTTCCCGAAATATTGGTGTCCCCGTAAAACCGAACTGATAATATTTCCTGAACTTCTTGCGTAAAAGTTTTTGAGTCTCTCCGAACTGGGAGCGGTGAGCCTCATCAAAAATAAATACGACCTGTTTCTGATAGACGGGCAGATTATCTTCGCTCTTCATCAGGTTGTTCAACTTCTGAATCGTTGTAACGATAATCTTGTTGTCGTCCTTGTCGATATTCCGCTTCAATCCGGCCGTACTCTCCGAACCGTTGACACTGTCGGGCGAGAAGCGTTGATACTCCTTCATCGTCTGATAGTCAAGGTCCTTTCGGTCAACGACAAAGAATACCTTGTCGATGAAATCGAGCTGTGTCGCCAGACGGGCAGCCTTGAAGCTGGTCAGAGTCTTTCCCGAACCGGTCGTATGCCATACATACCCTCCGGCATTGGTTGACGACCACGCTTTTGCCTGATATGCACTTTTTATCTTCCACAAAATTCGCTCGGTCGCCGCAATCTGATAGGGCCTCATGACCAGCAGCGTGTTGTTGGTGTCAAAAACCGAGTAGGTGAAGATGATATTCAGGAGCGTATTTTTCTGGAAAAAGGTTACCGTGAAATCCTTGAGGTCCTTGATCAGCGAGTTGTCGGCCTTTGCCCAATTCATCGTAAAGTCGAAACTGTTTTTGTTCCGCTCCACGGTGCTGGCAAAATACCGACTGTCCGTACCGTTCGAAATCACAAATATCTGTATGTATTTGAACAGGGAGCTGTCGCTGTTGAAACTCTCTTTGGAGTATCTGTGTACTTGGTTGAACGCCTCGCGGATAGCTACGCCCCGTCTTTTCAGCTCGACCTGAACCAACGGCAATCCATTGACCAGAATCGTGACATCGTATCGATTGGCCTGTGTTCCGGTCTGCTCGAACTGCGAGATGACCTGTACCTTGTTGCGGGCGATGTTCTTTTTATCCACCAAGTAGATGTTCTTGATATGGCCGTCGTCAAAGACAAAGTCGTAAATGTAATCGTCCTGAATCTTCCGGGTCTTTTCGACGAGTGTATCGCTGGGCTTGTCCAAATACTCTTCCTGGAACCGCTTCCATTCATCATCGGAAAACGTCTCCTCGTTCAAGGACTGTATCTGCGCCCTGGCATTGGCCAGCAAAGCCTCGGGCGTGGTGAGTTCGGGAAGATACTCATACCCTTGATTGACGAGGTCTTGAATGAACTCCCGTTCCAGAGCGGCCTCCGACTGATAGGCAGCGGACGTCTCGTGACAATCGGAATACCGTTCGTATTTGTCAAGAACGATATAGTTGTTCGATTCCGCTATGGTGTTATACTGCTCCATCTTCGTTTGCTGCTTTTTGCCAATATTTGTTCGTAACAAGATGATTCAACAGAAATTTTAATGTATTCTTCTCCGGTTCCGAGGGCTCGGGCACAGCCTCATTTGAAAGCGTCGAGTGGCTGGAGAACTGAATAATCCTGTTATAATATGTCGTCTTATCATCCGGCAACAGATCCGACCATTTGGGGTAACCTAAAAAGTTAGCAGTCTTCTCATAAAGATTCCGCAGCAGCATAAAATGGTATTTCTGGATACTGTCAGTTGCTATGGCCTCTTCTATTACCTGTTTTAGATAAAGGTGATACGAAAAGCTTTTGTTCGAATCCCCCTGTACTCCTTTCAAGTCATATGTCCCGTCATTATTTCGCTTCAGCATGAAACAACAATAACCCTTCTTTTTATTGTTGTCGGCATTAAGTCCCAATTCATTATACAACACATTATAGAAAAGCGCATTGTGCGTCGATATTACGAACTTTAGATTATTCGATTCTTTGATTAATTCGCTGATATTCACTGCAATCTCGATTAAATGATTTTCATCCAACGAACTTACCGGATCATCAATAAAAATATATTTCAGATCGTTGAACTGATCCGTTTCCCGCTCTGCCGGTTCTGCAATTTCCAACACACTGTTTATTTGCTTCAGCAAACTGAAAAATACGCACCATACGAGGCAACTCTCTTCGCCCTTCGAGATTTTTATATTGTCGATCCTCTGCTCATTACCTCTTTCGATAGAGAACCTTATCTCGGAAAAATCCACATTGAAGTTGGGCGTTAATTTTTCATCATTTATATAACGCTGAAAGTATGTTACGATATTCCGTTCCTGACCTTGGTCCTGAAGAATCCAATTGGTGAAACCATTGGGCTGAATGACCAATCTTCGATCTGTTTCATCATTATTCCAATAGAACAAATCTTCCGTAAAAGCATTATAATATAATACTTTTACCTTTTTATCTGCTTCTTCACCTGCTTCATCTGCCGCCTTGAGGGCGATTAACTCCTTGAATTCACGAGAAAGACGGGTTTTGCCGACACCGTTAAAGGCATAGATCAACTGCACCTTTTTATCTGTGTCGCGAAGTGTCTGGGCTATTTCGGTCAATGTCTGTCCCATGTCAAGCTTCTGTTATTTTAGGAAATGACAACAATTTGTTTCTGTAATATTCGTATTGCTCCTGCACGGCGGCAATCTCAGCCGGGAGACCTTCGGTCAGATCGTTAACCAAGGTTTCGAATTTATCCAAAATGGAAACGATCCGTTGCTGCTCGGATAGAGAAGGTACCGCGATAGTAGTTTTTGCAAGGTTGGTATTGTATAGTCTTTGTATTGTACCGCCTTCTACATTCCATTCTATAATTTGGTAGTAGTAGTATAAATATTTATTTAATACGGCAGATTCATCATTCTGAATCCAAATAATATTAGAATCTTGGAAATAAGCGTCCTCGCCATCATATATGACTGTTCGTCCGATAGTACCGGATGCAGATATTAAAACTTCACCTTTTCTGGGATATGAAAACTTATTTTTATACTCATTATATAATTCTGGCGAAATATATGCATCTGCTTTTTTGCCAAATGTGCCAATCTTATAAAAAGGAATTCCCCCAATATTATTGGTTTGATTTTTCATAATTCTTTTACACATGCAAATATTGCCAATGTCTCCTAATTTTTTCCACTCGACACCTTCTGCATGCTCGTCGAAGGTGAGCAATTGATCCCGGTAATACGCATATTGTTCCTTTCTCGCTTGCAGTTCCGCTTGCAGTTCCGCTTGCAGTTCCGCTGCATAGGAGGTGAATGCATCCAATATACGGACGATCTCTTCCTGTACCGCAAGAGGGGGAATAGGTATCTCGATAGGAGCCATTTGATTGCTCATCAGTTTAGGATTTCCCATTCCTCGGTACACATATTCTTGCGCTTTTATACTCAACCAATAATACAAGAATCGAATATTTAATATCTCTGGGGATTTAATCGCTATTAAACCACATACATTGGTGATGCTGAATTTCCCTTTTCTATGAAAGATTGTACCTGCATAGGCACCATCTGTTGTCCATGTCAAATATTCACCATCATAATCATATGTGGAAATTCGGCCCAATTCTCCGTCATTAGCAGTTTGGGATGAATAGACAGGATAATCCCCCGTGTGTGCAGTAATATATGGTTTTGAGTATACTTTTCCACGAGAACGGTCACACAATGCCCCCAATCTCTTGTACTCCACACCATCCGGGCAAAGCGTCTGTATCAATTCCTGTAACCGGCTCATAGCGACTCCTCCTCCAATTCAGCAACGATCTTCTCAATCTCCGTACGCAATTCGTTCTCCCGGGCCACAATATGGCGGAGACGGGCATTCAGCTCCTTGATATCGGTTTGCGGGCGGGTATCCCGCGTCTCGATATAGCTGCTGACCGACAGCGTGTAATTGTTCTCGACGATCTGGTTGTAATCCACCGACCGGGCAATGTATGCAACATCCTCTTTCCGGTCGAAAAGATCCACGATCCGATCGATGTGCCGCTCCTCAAGCACGTTGTTGTTGGTCTCCTTCGTGAAGAAATCCTCGCCGCTCGCATCGATAAACTGCGTCTTGGTATCGGGCTTGTGCTTGGACAGGACCATGATATTCACGGCAATCGAGGTGCCGTAGAACAAATTGGGTGGCAGGGAGATGATGGTCTCGATATAATTGTTGTCGATCAGGTATTTCCGGATCTTCTGCTCGGCGCCGCCCCGGTAGAAGATCCCCGGGAAGCAGACGATGGCGGCCCGGCCCCGGCTCGAAAGGTAACTCAAAGCATGGAGCACAAAGGCAAAATCGGCCTTGGATTTGGGCGCCAGCACACCGGCCGGAGCAAACCGGTCGTCGTTGATCAGCGTGGGATTGTCCGAACCGATCCAGTTGATCGAATAGGGCGGGTTGGAGACAATGGCATCAAACGGCTTGTCGTCCCCGAACTGAGGATCGATTAGGGTATCTCCGTGCGCCATGTTGAACTTGTCGTAGTTGATGTTGTGCAGGAACATGTTCATGCGGGCCAGGTTGTAGGTCGTGTGGTTGATCTCCTGCCCGAAGAAGCCATCTTCGATGATATGCTCCTCAAACTGCTTTCTGGCCTGAAGAAGCAGGGAGCCCGATCCTGCGGCCGGGTCGTATATCTTGTTTACGGAGGTTTGCTTGTGCATGGCAAGCCGGGAGATAAGGCGCGAAACATTCTGTGGCGTGAAAAACTCTCCGCCCGACTTTCCTGCATTGGCCGCGTAATTGTTGATCAGATACTCATAGGCATCGCCGAACAGATCGATCTGATGATCCTCAAAGTTGCCGAAATTCAACTCCGCAATGCCATTTAAAACCGCAGCCAGACGCCTGTTCTTGCTTTCGACGGTGTTGCCCAGACGAGTGCTGGTCGTGTCGAAATCGGCAAACAGCCCCTTGATGCTCTTTTCCGAGGCATAGCCCGTAGCGGAACTCTCGATCGAATTGAAAATGGTCTTTAAATCCGTATTGAGATTCGGGTTGGTATTGGCTGTCTTTACGACATTGGCAAAAAGCTGGCTCGGGTAGATGAAATAGCCTTTGGTCTTGACGGCATCGTCTTTGATCTCCGGAGTGATGATGCTGTCGGGCAGGCTGGCATAGTCCACGCTCTCGTCGCCGCCTTCAATATAATTGGTAAAGTTCTCGCTGATATAGCGGTAGAACAGTGTACCCAAAACGAATTGCTTGAAGTCCCATCCGTCAACGGCTCCGCGCACTTCGTTGGCTATTTTCCAGATCTTTGCCTGCAATTCGTTTCGTTGTTGTATACTTGTCATGCTATTTTATTTATCGATGCTCAGGGTGTTGTTCATTGGGTGAGGGTTATCGGCTCTTGTTAAGCAAATCCCGCCGATCCACATTCAGTAACTCGGCGATTTTTGAAAGAGTCACCAAATCGGGTTAAGATACATTTGTACACCATTTCGATATTGTCGATGGATCTTTTCCTAATTGTTCTGCCAACCATTTCCCGGTTCTTTTCCGTTTCACAAGTACGATTTTCAATCGATTGATATCTTCCATGGCCGTCATTAAGTTGAATCTAATACAAAGATATTGATTTAATCCCATTCAAAGAAAAAAAGAACATTGCTTTTTATTCTTGCTATGTTTCAGAATTGTGCCCGGTCGGAGAGTTGAATCGTGAACGTTCCTTGTGTGCAACTACCGGCAAGATAACGCAATCGTGCCCTTTAGTGAAACAAAACGGCGGCGGGTGCCGTTATCCTCGCAACGATGCAAAAACCACCGACCATGACAACGCCTTTCATCCCCTCCACGGCTTCCCAATGAAGAGCCGATCACCTTCCATCTGTTGCCCGCCGTCCCCGGTTGGACGACGGCATGCCCCGATCCGTTCGGGCCAAAAACAACACGCTCCCCAGCCTTGCCGCGACATGAACCTCCTGCCGTTTGCCAGTACGGGAGCACCTCCGCGCTGATGCCTTTGCGACCCCGGGTTTCCGCACCGTTCGACTTCAGACGTCGAACGAGCTGCCGATTCCTGGGTCCGAAAACCGAAAGGAGCGAGGTTGTGTTCTCGTGACACAAAAAACCCGCATCGGTTTTTTGGCTGCCACTTCGAACCACCTCGCCCTGCGGGGCCGCCCCGCCCAGTCTGCTCCCGAGGGTCGCACCCCGAATCCGCCACTCGCTGGGCTCGCCGCGGATTCGGGGCATAGGACGTCGCTTCCGACCGACTACGCACGCTGCGCGAAACGGCTTCCGTTTGTTTGTTCCACCGCCAACGCTCCCGAGCCATGGAGGTAGCGATCATGGATTTTATTCTTACTCGGGAACGTCGGAGCAAAAGCCGCTCGAACGTTCAAATTCGGACGGATTCATACAACCCGTATTTATCGGACGACGACCCGGAGTGCCCGACGCAGGGCATTCTGCAAGTTCCGCTGGTTGAATTTCAACGATAGGGCTTACAAGTCGTAGGCATTGTACAAAAAAACTGCCTCCGATAGATTTTGAAACGGATCATCCGCTGCTGCCGACACGAAATCAGCGTCTCGGACGGTATCAGACCTTCAACGGCATCTTGCGACACTTGTCGAGCTGTCCTTTGAATGCTGCGGTCCGGGATTATGATTCCAGCGCCATATTTTTCGCTACGGTTTGCATATCTCTCACGATGGAAGAATCCAAAATACGAGCATAATGCCGAGTCATGTTGGTATTGGCGTGCCCGAGCATCTTGGCGACATTCTCGATAGTCGCACCGCTTGCGAGTGTCAGAGTGGCGAAGGTATGCCTTGCGCAGTGTGTCGAAAGATTCTTGCGAATACCGCAAATGTCCGCCAGTTCCTTTAGATATGCGTTCATTTTCTGATTGCTGCATACCGGAAGCAGAACACCGTGTACCTGACAGTACGGATTATCCTTGTAACGCGCCAGAATCTTCCGTGCTGCGTCCAACAAAGAAATGTTGCACATATTTCGGGTTTTCTGACGTGCCTTGCGAATCCACTTCGTACCGTTGATGTCCGTAACGATGTGTTCCGGTTTCAGTTGCTGGACATCCGTAAAGGCCAGTCCGGTCAGGCAGCAGAATCCGAAAATATCGCGTACCTGCGCCAGACGCACAATCTCTATCTTTTTGTCGAGCAGGATTTTCAATTCGTGCTTTTCGAGGAAGTCCCGTTCTACCGGTTCCAGATGAAACCGGATTTGAGCGAACGGGTCTTTCTTCAGCCACCCCTTAGCCAAAGCGATACGGATGATTTTCTTGAAATTCATCAGGTATTTGGCCGTCGTGTTATGGCAGCATTTACGAACGGTCTTGAGATAAAATTCGTAATCCTCCACGAACTGAGCGGATATTTCGTCCAGATATATGTCCTCTTTCTTATAGGTATTCCGCATGAATTCTCTGGTCAGTCGCAGGCTGGTTTCGTAACGGATAACGGTTCCGGGTGCGAAACTTATTCCGGACAGGGCCTTGCATTTTTCGTTATGGGCACAGAATACCTCCATCAGCGTATGACGGTCGGAATTCGTTTTACCCAGGTAACGGTCGAGTATGGTCTGTGCAGAGACCTCGAGGCGGTCCAATTCCATATCGCGTTGAATACGCAGGATATTGGCAGAAATGGCATCCAGATAGAGGTTCAGGTCTTTGCCTTCGCGGGTTTTCTCGTGCGCCTTGCCTTTGGCCGTATTCCATAGACGAGGAGCAATGAATCGTTTCACCGAAGCGTCGGCCCGTTGGCCGTTGACCGTCAGACGCATGAAGACGGGAGCTTCGCCGTTTTTGTTGAGTTTGTTCCTGCGGATGTAGAACAGCAGGCTGAAAGTCGTCCTTTCCATAAAGTACACCGATTTAGGGTTGCAAAATTAGTTTCCCAAGTGTATCCTGTCAAGATGAAAACGAACGCAATAGAAAGCATGTCAGAATGTTACAGCCAATTCGGTGTACTTTTTCAGTTCCCCTGTTCGGTACACCGAATAGGCCACCGTCAACCTGCCTGAATATGCCTTTTCATGCCTGTCGCCTAAAAACAACAAACCCCGCAAATGTATGGTTTGCAGGGATTTGCTGTCTTATTTGGTGTCTTTTGGTGGAGAATACGAGATTCGAACTCGTGACCTCTTGCATGCCATGCAAGCGCTCTAGCCAGCTGAGCTAATCCCCCGTTGTGGGGGCAAAGATAATCGGATTTTTCGATTCTCACAAGATTTGCCCGAAAAAAACAGTTATTTTTTCCGGTCCGTTTTCCGGACATTCGGATCTTCCGCCGCCGGAATCGGAGAAAATCGCGTATATTTGCAGAAACAGCAGGCTGCAAACCGTTCGGCCTGCGGCCGGAGGTCCCGGGCGAACGAACGGCCGGGCGGCTCCGCACGCAGAATGACGGTCCGCCCCGGCCGGAATGCCGCGGAAACGCCTCGGCACACGAAAAAAAATGCAAGACGAGAAATCATGGAAAACAGAATCTGCTCCCTGTTCGGAATCCGCTACCCCATCGTCGCGGGCGGCATGATCTGGTGCAGCGGCTGGCGGCTGGCCGCCGCCGTGAGCGAAGCGGGCGGCCTGGGGCTGATCGGCTCCGGCTCGATGACGCCCGACCTGCTGCGCGAACATATCCGCCGCTGCCGCGAAGCCACACGGAAACCCTTCGGCGTGAACGTCCCGCTCATGTACCGGTATGCCGACCAGATCATCGAAACGGTCATCGAGGAGCGCGTGCCGGTCGTCTTCACCTCGGCGGGCAACCCGAAGAACCGGACGGCACAATTGCACGAAGCCGGCTGCAAGGTGGCGCACGTCGTGTCGAGCTCGAAATTCGCCCGCAAGAGCGAGGAGGCGGGCGTGGACGCCGTCGTGGCCGAAGGGTTCGAGGCCGGCGGACACAACGGCCGCGAGGAGACCCCGACGATGGTCCTCACGCCCCACGTGCGCCGGGCGGTGCGGATTCCGCTGCTGGCGGCGGGAGGCATCGCCACGGGACGGGGAATGCTGGCGGCTTTCGCCCTCGGGGCCGAAGGCGTGCAGCTGGGCACGCGGTTCGCACTGACCCGGGAAAGCTCGGCCAGCGAGGAGTTCAAGAGGCTGTGCCTCTCGCTCGAAGAGGGCGGCACGACACTGGCGCTGAAGAAGCTCGCCCCGACACGCCTGGTGCGCAACGACTTCTGCCGGGCCGTGGAGGAGGCCGAGAGCCGCGGCGCGACGGCCGAAGAGCTTTCGGCGCTGCTCGGGCGCGGCCGTCCGAAGCGGGGAATCTTCGAGGGCGACCTCTCGGAAGGTGAACTGGAGATCGGACAGGCAGCCTCGCTGCTCCGCGACCTGCCCCCGGCCGGGGAGGTCGTCCGGCAGATCGTCCGCGAATACGACGAGGCGCTGCCGACACTCGGGCGGCTCGGCCCGCTCTGAATGCGCCGGACGCTTCGGATGCGCCGGACACGGAGCGCTACCCGAGTTTCATCACCTCGTCGATGCCCATTTCGCGGTAGGTCGATTCCAGCTCCTCGCCGCGGTCCGAGATGACCAGCAGCTTGTCGCCCAGCCGCAGCTCGGTCTTGCCCTGCGGCACGAAATACTCCCCGTCGCGGCAGATCATCATGACCAGCGTATTCTCGGGCAGCACGATGTCCTTGAGCGTATGCCCGCTCTCGAGCATGCTCTCGTTGACCTCGACCTCGGTCAGCACCGACTTCATGTCCTCGTGCATATTGACGTCGAAGGCCGATTCACGCTCCTCGTAGGCCAGTCCCAGCAGGTTGGCCATGCCGCTGACGGTCGTGCCCTGCACCAGCAGCGAGATGATCGTCGAGAGGAAGACCACGTTGAACAGCAGGTCGGCGTACTCGACGTCGTCCATCATCGGATAGATGGCGAAGAGGATCGGCACGGCGCCGCGGAGCCCCACCCACGAAATGTAGAGCCGCGCCCGGGCCGTGAACTTCCGGAACGGCAGCAGGCAGGCGAAGACCGACAACGGCCGCGCGACGAGGATGAGGAAGAAGCCCACGGAGCAGCCGAGGATCAGCACCTCGGGTTGCAGCAGTTCGTCGCTATTGACGAACAGTCCCAGCGTGAGGAACATCACGATCTGCATGAGCCACGTGAAACCGTCGAAAAAGACCGTCAGGGGCCGTTTCTGCACCAGTTTGTGATTGCCGATGACCAGTCCCGAGAGATAGACGGCCAGGTAGCCGTTGCCGCCCACCAGATCCGTGAAGGCGAACGAAAAGAAGACGAAGGCCAGCAGCAGCACGACGTAGAGCGAGTGGTTCGCCAGTCCGATGCGGTTGATCGTCCACACGGCCAGCCGTCCGACGAGGTAGCCGGAGAGGGCTCCGACGACCATCTGCACGACGAACGCCACGACCGACATGCCCAGCCCGACGTGCTCCGACGTGTTCGACAGCACGCCGATGAGCAGGATCGTGAGCATGTAGGCCATCGGATCGTTCGAACCGCTCTCCAGCTCGAGCAGCGGCCGCAGGTGCTCCTTCAGCCCCTGCTTCTTGCTTCGCAGGATCGAAAAGACCGAGGCCGAATCGGTCGAGGACATCGTGGAGGCCAGCAGCAGCGCCAGCGCGAAAGGCATCTCCAGCCCCAGCCACGGCGCGATGAGCCATACGAAGCCCGCCAGGACGAGGGCCGTCATCACCACGCCCGCCGTGGCCAGCACGACACCCGGCCCGATGATCGGCCGGATCTCTCGGAAGGAGGTGTCCATGCCGCCTGTGAACAGAATGACGCACAGCGACATCATGCCGATGAACTGGGTGATATCGACCGAACGGTAGGAGATGAAATCCAGTCCGAACAACATGCCTACCCCGAGGAAAAGCAGCAACGCCGGCGCCCCGAAACGATAGGCCACCTTACCGGCCAGCACCGCCACGAAAAGCAGCAGCGCCCCCACCAACACGATATTCTCTCCGCTTAAATTTATCATCGTCTCAACAATTTAACCTGAATCTCTACGAACCGGGCCCCGCCGCATCCCGTCAGGCAAGGAAGGCCGGCAATTCCCGGCATCCGAAAAATCGTGCCGCAAACACGCCTCCGCCCCGGAAACCGTCTCCGCGCGCACCGCCCGGACCCGGCATCACCGCACATGCGGCGGCGGAATCCGAAGGACCGGCACGCATCCGGGGCCACCGGACAACGCAGGGATGCGCTCCGGAAAACCGGAACGTCCGCCAAATGAGAAACCGGCGCAGACGGCAGCCGCAACGGCCCGCACGCCGCGGACCGGCGAAGCAGGCCGGGGGCCGGGACGAAACGCCGGAATCCGGGCTCCGAATGCCGCGGCAGATGCACGCAACGCGATCGGAAACCGTGCGCGGCCGCAACCGGGCAGCCGCGCCGAGACAGGAAGCCGGCGAACTCAGGAAGCTCGGACAACAGTCCCGCATGTCCGAACGCCCCGCTCGAACGCAAAGCTATGAAAAAAATCGGAATATTCCGCCCCTCCCGTGAAAAAGGAGGACCATACGGCCCGAAAAACATACGGTCCGGACAACGGGTCCGAAGGAACCGCACCGCCGGAACGGCTCACTGCGGAATGAAGGTGTAGGTGATGGTCCCCTGCTGACGCGCCGGGGCCGAAGAGTCGATATTGAAGGACGAGACGCGCGCGGCATGCAGGGCGGCTTCGCGCATGCAGTCGTCGCCGCCCTCCGCGACGCGCGCCGAAACCACCTCGCCGGCGCGGTTCACCACGATCGCCACCACCACTTCGCCGCCCCCCTCGCACCGGTAGGCCGGCACGCTCAGATCGACCGACTGCCGCACGGGGTTCTTCAGCGAGAAGGAGACCGTGACGCGCCCCTTCACCTTCCGGTCCTCGTGCCGTCCCTCCTCCCGGCCCCGGCGGCCCTCACGGATCGCCCGCTCCTCGGCCAGGCCCTGTTCGTAGGCTTCGCGGTTGGCGCGCATGCGCGCCTCGGCCTCGGCGGCGGCATCGTTCAGCGCCGCGGCGTTCGTGCCGCGGTCGTCCCGGAGTTTCTCGTTCAGCGCATTCTCGTTCGACACCTCGTTGCGGATACTCCGCCAGTCGATCTCCTCGCCCTCCTGCTGCCGGCGGCGCACCTCCTCCGCGAGGCGGTCGCGCTCCTGCTCCAGTTCGGCGAGCGACTGCAAGTCGATGAACATGCCCTGCTGGTGGGGCCGGCGCCCCACCACGATCTTCGACGAGACGAAGGCGATCATCAGCACCAGATAGGCGATCAGCGTGATGCACAACCCGATACGGTGGTCGTACGCCCACTCTCCGGCATCCTCCCGGCGGTTGTCGAACGGCAGGCGGAGGCGTGCCCTGCGCGGACGGCCTTCCGCCGCGCCGGCGTTCTCTCCGGAGGCCGCGCCTCTCCCGGCCGGAACGCTCCGGCCGGCACGGGAACGCCCCGACGTCCGGGCCCCGCCCGGCACGCCGTCCGCCGCCGCATCCGGCCGCGTCCGTTCCGCTCCGTCCCCGGCTTCCCGGCTCCTTCCGGAGTCCTCCGTATGCTCGTGCTCTTTCGAAGACATGTCGTTTCGGGATTTCAGCGCAAAAGTAGTGTTTTTTACCGTATTTTTATTACCTTTACGAAAAATTAACCGCACCCCGGAGCGCCGGAGCCGAAATTTGGTTTTGCGCCCGAGTTGCATTATCTTTGCGTGCAAATTACCATGAATCCGCTTATGACAACCAAACAACAAACGCTCAAGGCTCCGATCTCGTTCTCGGGCAAGGGCCTGCACACGGGCGTCAAAGTGACGATGACGGTCAATCCGGCCGAAGCCGGCACGGGCATCGTATTCCGCCGCACCGACATCGAGGGGCAGCCGCTCATCCCCGCCCTGTGCGACTACGTGGTGGACACCTCGCGCGGCACGACGATCGAGGCAGGAGGCCACCGCGTCAGCACCATCGAACATATCATGTCGGCGCTCTGGACGCTCGGCGTGGACAACGCCCTGATCGACATAGACGCCCCCGAGACGCCCATCCTCGACGGCTCGGCCCGCGAATACGCCGAGGCCGTCACCCGGACCGGACTGGTGGACCAGGAGGCCGAGCGGCAGTTCTACCACGTCACCGAGAAGATGGTTTACACGATCCCCGAGAAGGGCACGGCGATCATTCTCTACCCCGACGACGAATTTTCGGTGTCGGTGCACGTGGACTACAACTCGAAGGTCATCGGCAACCAGTACGCCACCTTCGAGCCGGGTGACGACTACGCGGGAAAAATCTCGCCCTGCCGCACGTTCGTCTTCCTGCACGAACTCGAACCGCTGATGAAGATGAACCTCATCAAGGGAGGCGATCTGGACAACGCGATCGTCGTGGTCGAGAATCCCGTGCCGGACGAGCAGCTCGAACACCTCAAGAAGCTCTTCAACAAGCCCGACATCGAGATCAAGGCGGGCTACCTGAACAACCTCGAGCTGCGCTGCAACAACGAGCTGGCGCGCCACAAGCTCCTCGACCTGCTGGGCGACTTCGCGCTGCTGGGCGTGCGCATCAAGGGCCGCGTATGGGCCACCCGCCCGGGCCACTTCGCCAACACGGAGTTCATGAAACAGCTCAAGCACGCCATCCGCAAGGCCGGCGAGAAACCCCGCTTCACCTACGACTGCCGCAAGCCGGCGCTCTACGACATCAACGCCATCCGCCACATGCTGCTCCACCGCCCGCCGTTCCTGCTCGTGGACCGCATCTTCCACCGCGACGACACGGACGTGGCGGGCATCAAGAACGTGACGATGAACGAGCCGTTCTTCGTGGGCCACTTCCCCGAGGAGCCGGTCATGCCGGGCGTGCTCATCGTCGAGGCCATGGCGCAGTGCAGCGGCATCCTGGTCCTGGGCGGCGTTCCCGACCCGGAGAACTACTCGACCTACTTCATGAAGATCGACGGCGTGAAGTTCAAGCGCAAGGTCGTCCCGGGCGACACGCTGCAATTCGAAATTCACCTGCTGGAGCCCATCCGCCGCGGCGTGGCCGTGGTCGAGGGCAAAGCCTTCGTCGGCGAGTCGCTCGCCTGCGAGGCGATCATGATGGCGCAGGTCGTCAAGAACAAAAAGTAGCGCGGCGATGATAAGCAAACTTGCCTACGTCCACCCCGAAGCCAGGCTCGGGGCCGACGTGACGGTGGAACCGTTCGCCTGCATCGCAGCCGACGTCGTGATCGGCGACGGCTGCTGGATCGGTCCCGGCGCCGTGATCCACGACGGAGCGCGCCTCGGCCGCTGCTGCAAGGTCCACACGGCCGCCTCGGTGTCGTGTCTGCCGCAGGACCTGAAGTTCGCCGGCGAGAAGACCGTGTGCGAGATCGGCGACCACAACGACATCCGCGAATACGTCACCATCAGCCGCGGCACGGCCTCCACGGGCACGACGCGCATAGGATCGCACAACCTGCTGATGGCCTACACCCACATCGGCCACGACTGCGTGGTGGGCAGCCACTGCATCATCGCCAACCGCGTCTCGCTCGCGGGCGAGGTGCATGTCGGCGACTGGGTGGTCATCGGCGGCCACGCGGCCATCCACCAGTGGACCCACATCGGCGAACACTCGATGATCCAGGGCGGCGCGCTGCTCGGGCAGGACCTGCCGCCGTTCGTCATCGTGCGCAACGACACGCTCCGTTTCGCCGGCATCAACAAGATCGGACTTTCGCGCCGCGGCTTCACGCAGGAGCGCATCGCCGAGATCCACGACGCCTGCCGCATCCTCTTCCAGAGCGGACTGAACTACATGGCCGCCTGCGACGAGGTCGAGCGCATCGTGCCGCAGAGCGACGAGCGCGACTCGCTCGTGCGGTTCATCCGCACCTCGAAACGCGGCGTCATCAAACCCTACGAGACGCGGAGCCGCGAGGAGTGAGCCTCCGTTCCGCGGGGCGGCATGCGGGGGACCTGCCTTCCGGGGAGGTCCCCCGTTTCGTCGCGGAGAGGCGCGCCGTGCGTCAAAATTTTTCCTATAAATATTTGTATATCGGATTTTTTCACTATATTTGCGTTGTCGAAAGACGAAGCGAAGCGGAAAGGGGACGGAAAGTCCCCTTCTTTCATAGTTGCACACGACCGAAAAACAGCGATATGATCGACACGAAAAAGATAACCGAAGCGGCGGAACGCCATCTCGAAGGGACCGACATGTTCGTCGTGGAGTGCACCTCGACGCCGGGCAACGAAATCGAACTGACGATCGACAGCGACACGTCGGTCGGCATCGACGCCTGCGTGGCGCTGAGCCGCGCCGTGGAGGCCGACCTCGACCGCGATGCGGAGGACTTCTCGCTGACGGTCGCCTCGGCGGGCATCGGCTCCGAGCTGCGCACGCTGCGGCAGTACCGCAAACTCGTCGGACGCCCGGTGGAGGTGCTGCTCACGAACGGCGTGAAGATCCTGGCCCACCTCGACGAGGCGACCGACGAGGGCGTCACCCTCTCCTACGAGGAGAAGCAGGCCGTGGAGGGCAGGAAGCGCAAGCAGCCGGTGAAGGTCACGCGCTCGTATCCCTTCGCGCAGATCAAGTACACGAAGGAGTGGCTGGATTTCAAATAGCGCCCGGCCGCCTGCGGCGCAGGACGGCATGCAAAGGAACGAAATATACAAAGACAGATAATTAGCACACAATGGACAACCTGAATTTGATCAGCAACTTTGCCGAGTTCAAAGAGCTGAAGAACATCGACAAACCGACGATGATCGGCGTATTGGAGGACGTCTTCCGCCACGCGCTTCAGAAACAGTACGAAACGGACGAGAATTTCGACGTCATCATCAACCCCGAGAAGGGCGACCTCGAAATCTGGCGCAACCGGACCGTCGTGGAGGACGGCGCCGTGGAGAATCCCAACATGCAGATCGCCGTGTCGGAGGTGAAGGCCATCGACCCGACCTACGAGATCGGCGACGAATACGCCGACGAGATCAAGCTCTCGTCGTTCGGCCGCCGCACGGTGCTGTCGCTGCGGCAGAACCTCGCCTCGCGCATCCTCGACCTGGAGAAGGCCAGCCTCTACGAGAAGTACTCGGAGAAGGTCGGCGAGATCGTGACGGGCGAAGTCTATCAGGTCTGGAAGAGGGAGGTGCTCATCCTCGACGACGAGGAGAACGAGCTGATCCTTCCCAAGGCCGAGCAGATTCCCAACGACTTCTACCGCAAGGGCGACACGATCAAGGCCATCGTCAAGTCGGTCGAGATGAACAACAACCAGCCGCGCATCATTCTCTCGCGCACGGCCAACCAGTTCCTCGAGCGGTTGTTCGAACAGGAGGTTCCCGAGATCTTCGACGGCCTGATCACCATCAAGAAGATCGTCCGCATCCCCGGCGAACGCGCCAAGGTGGCCGTGGAGTCCTACGACGAACGCATCGACCCGGTGGGCGCCTGCGTCGGCATGAAGGGCTCGCGCATCTACTCGATCGTCAAGGAGCTGCGCAACGAGAACATCGACGTGGTGAACTACACGGCCAACACGCAGCTGATGATCCAGCGGGCGCTCAATCCCGCGAAGATCTCGTCGATCACCGTAGACGAGGAGAAGAAGACCGCCTCGGTCTATCTCAAGCCCGACCAGGTGTCGCTGGCCATCGGCAAGGGCGGCCTGAACATCCGCCTCTCGAAGATGCTCACGGGCTACGACATCGACGTCTACCGCGAGATCGAGGAGGAGGACGTGGCCCTCACGGAGTTCGCCGACGAGATCGACGGCTGGATCATCGACGCGCTGAAGAGCGCCGGCTGCGACACGGCCAAGAGCGTGCTGGAGCTGTCCGTCGAGGAGATCGCCGCCCGCGCCGACCTCGAGCTGGAGCAGGCGCAGAAGGTCGTCGAGATTCTGAAGGCCGAGTTCGAATAACCAAAACCGAAAGAAAGGAGAACAATACGATATGGGTAATGAAAGAAAATTAAGGCTCATTCAGGTTGCCAAGGAGTTCAACGTGGGTATCAACACCATCACGGACTTCCTGCACAAGAAGGGCATCAAGAGCGACGGATCGCCCAACACGCTGGTCGATGCGGAGACTTATGCCGTTCTGGAGAAGGAGTTCGGGTCGAACCGCGCCGCCGCGAGCGCACGCAACTCGATCCGCGAACGCATCTCCCTGAAGCAGACGACCATCACACTCGAGGAGGCTAAGAAGCAGGAGCGCGAGGAGGAAAAGGAGGTCGTCATCAAAAGCAACGTGATCAGCGTGAAGGACGAGATCCCGCAGATGAAGATTCTCGGCAAGATCGACCTCTCGCCCAAACCCAAGCCCGCTCCGGCCCCGGCGCCCCAGCCCGCGCCCGCGAAGACGGAGGCTCCCGCCCCGAAGGCGGAGGCCCCCGCGCCGGCACAACCCAAGAAGAGCGCCCCGGCAGCGCCCGCGGCTCCGGCACAGGCTGCACCCGCTCCCGCACGGGAGGAGCCGAAAGCCGCGGCCCCGGCAACCCCGGCCGCCGCGCCGGCACAGCCCGAAGCCCCGGAGAAGACGGCTTCGGCCTCCGCTCCGGCAGCCGAAGCGCCCAAGGCCGAAGCGCCGAAGGAGGAGGCGCCGAAAGACAACATCTTCCGCCCGGCAACGGTGACCCTCACGGGTCCGCAGGTGCTCGGCACGATGGACGTGTCGGGCTTCGTCCCCGGCGGCAAACACAAGCGCAAACGCCTCCAGAAGGAGAAGGTGGACGTTTCGAAGGCCCAGAAAGGCGGCTCGCAGGGCGGCGGCAAGCAGGGTCAGGGCGGCCAGGGCGGCAACGGCGGCAGCCGTCCCGGCGGCGGGCAGGACCGCAACCGCGGCGGACAGCAGAACCAGCCCCGTCCGGGCGAAGGACGCCGCAACAAGAACAAAAACACGCCCAAACCGGTCGTCCGCCCCGAAGTGAGCGACGAAGAGGTTTCGAAGCAGGTGAAGGACACCCTGGCCCGTCTGACGGCCAAGGGCGCCAAGACCAAGGCGGCGAAATACCGCAAGGAGAAGCGCGAAGCCGTGGCCGAACGCATGAGCGAGGAGTTCGAACGTTCGGAACAGGAGCGTTCGACGCTCAAGGTCACCGAGTTCGTCACCGTGAGCGAGCTGGCCACGATGATGAACGTCCCGCCCACCGAAGTCATCACGGCCTGCATGAACCTCGGACTGATGGTGTCGATCAACCAGCGTCTCGACGCCGAGGCGCTCGTGGTCGTGGCCGAGGAGTTCGGCTACAAGGTCGAATTCGTTTCCGTGGAGATTCAGGAAGCCATCGCCGACGACCACGAGGACAAGGAGGAGGACCTCGTGCCGCGTCCGCCGATCGTGACGGTCATGGGACACGTGGACCACGGCAAGACCTCGCTGCTGGACAACATCCGCAAGACGAACGTCATCGAAGGCGAGGCGGGCGGCATCACGCAGCATATCGGCGCATACAGCGTCGAGCTGAACGGCCAGAAGATCACCTTCCTCGACACCCCGGGCCACGAGGCCTTCACGGCCATGCGCGCCCGCGGCGCGAAGATCACCGACGTGGCCATCATCATCGTGGCGGCCGACGACAACGTGATGCCGCAGACGATCGAGGCGATCAACCACGCGCAGGCCGCCGGCGTGCCGATGGTCTTCGCCATCAACAAGATCGACAAGCCCAACGCCAATCCCGACCACATCAAGGAGCAGCTCTCGCAGATGAACTACCTCGTGGAGTCGTGGGGCGGCAAATACCAGGACCAGGAGATTTCGGCCAAGAAGGGGCTGAACCTCGACAAGCTGCTCGAAAAGGTGCTGCTCGAGGCCGAGATGCTCGACCTGAAGGCCAACCCGAACAAAAAGGCCGTCGGCACGGTGATCGAATCGACGCTCGACAAGGGACGCGGCTACGTCTCGACGGTGCTGGTGCAGGCCGGCACGCTGCATGTCGGCGACGTGATCCTCTCGGGAACCTTCACCGGCCGTGTGAAGGCCATGTTCAACGAGAACGGCAAGAAGGTGGCCGAAGCGGGTCCCTCGACGCCCGTGCAGGTGCTGGGTCTCAACGGCGCCCCGCAGGCCGGCGACACGTTCAACGTGATGGAGGACGACCGCTCGGCGCGCGAGATCGCCAACAAGCGCGAGCAGTTGCAGCGCATGCAGGGCATCATGACCCAGAAGCACGTGACGCTCGACGAAATCGGACGCCGCATCGCCATCGGATCGTTCAAGGAGCTCAACATCATCGTCAAGGGCGACGTGGACGGCTCCGTGGAAGCCATGTCCGGATCGCTCATCAAGCTCTCGAAGGAGACCGTGCAGGTCAATGTCATCCACGCCGCCGTGGGCCAGATTTCGGAGTCCGACGTGCTGCTGGCCGCCGCCTCGAACGCCATCATCGTCGGCTTCCAGGTGCGTCCGTCGGCCGCTGCGCGCAAGGTGGCCGAGAAGGAGGAGATCGAAATCCGCCTCTACTCGATCATCTACGACGCCATCAACGACATCAAGGACGCCATCGAGGGCATGCTCGAACCGGTGATGAAGGAGGAGATCGTGGCTTCGGTCGAGGTGCTGGAGATCTTCAAGATCTCGAAGGTCGGAACCGTGGCGGGCTGCGTCGTGCGCGAAGGCAAGTTGCAGCGCTCGACCCCGATCCGCGTCATCCGCGACGGCATCGTGATCTACACCGGCAAGCTCGGATCGCTCAAGCGGTTCAAGGACGACGTGAAGGAGGTGGCCTCGGGTCAGGACTGCGGTCTGAACATCGAATCGTTCAACGACATCCGCGTGGGCGACATCGTCGAAGGATACGAACAGGTGGAGGTCAAACGCAAATAACGGCCGGTCGGGTCGGGACCGCCGCACGGCGGCCCCGACCGGCGGGAAGCGACTGAAAAGGGAATAGGAACGGAAGCAGACAAGAATCAAAACCAATATCCCAAACACACAACATGAATACGCAGATCAAATTTACGACTCCCGAAGAGGCCGTCAAGGTCATCAAATCGGGCGATCATGTGCACCTGAGCTCCGTGGCATCGGCTCCGCAGTGCCTGATCAACGCCATGTGCAAGCGCGGAGAGGCCGGCGAACTGAAGGACGTGCACGTCCATCACCTCCACACGGAGGGTCCGGCCCCCTATGCCGATCCGAAATTCGAGGGCGTCTTCCAGCTCGACTCGTTCTTCGTGGGCAGCAACGTCCGCAAGGTGACGCAGAGCGGCTACGCCGACTACATTCCGATCTTCCTGAGCGAAACCCAGCGGCTGTACCGCTGCGGCGCCGTGCCGTGCAACGTGGCGATGATCCAGGTCTGCCCGCCCGACAAGCACGGCTACGTGTCGCTCGGCACGTCGGTGGACGCGACGCTGGCCGCCGTGGAGTGCGCCGACTACGTGATCGCCGTGGTGAACAAGCACGTGCCCCGTTCGTTCGGCCAGGCGATGATCCCCATGTCGAAGATCGACCTCTTCGTGGAGGACGACACGCCGCTCATGGAGGCGCACTTCTCCGAGCCCAACGAGGTCGAGACGGCCATCGGCAAGCACTGCGCCGCGCTGATCGAGGACGGCGCGACGCTCCAGATGGGCATCGGCGCCATTCCCAATGCCGTGCTGGCACAACTGGGAGGCCACAAGAACCTCGGCATCCACACCGAAATGTTCGCCGACGGCGTGCTGCCGCTCGTCGAGAAGGGCGTCATCAACGGCGAGGCCAAGAAGACCGATCCGGGCAAGATGGTCTCGACCTTCCTGATGGGTTCGCAGAAGGTTTACGACTTCATCGACGACAACCCCGGCGTGCTGATGATGGACGTGGGCTACACGAACGACCCCTACATCATCTCGCAGAACGACCGCATGACGGCCATCAACTCGGCCCTGCAAGTCGATCTGACGGGCCAGGTGTGCGCCGACTCGCTCGGCACGAAGTTCTGGTCGGGAGTGGGCGGCCAAATCGACTTCGTCTATGGCGCGTCGCTGTCGAAGGGCGGCAAGGCGATCATCGCCATGCCTTCGATCACGAACAAGGGCGTCTCGAAGATCGCCCCGGTGCTCACGGCCGGCGCGGGCGTCGTGACCACGCGCAACCACATCCACTGGTTCGTCACGGAGAACGGAGCCGTCGATCTCTACGGCAAGACGCTGCAGGAGCGCGCCCGGCTGATTATCTCGGTGGCGCACCCCTCGGCGCAGGAGGAACTCGACCGGGCCGCCTTCGAGCGTTTCGGCGAACACCACCACTACGTCAAGAAGTACATGAGCGAAAACTAACCGCCGCCGATCGCGGCCCCACGCACGCGGGATTCCGGCTTTGGTCCGGAATTCCGCGTCTTTTTTCTGTCTGAAACGTTTTTTAATATGTTTCATTTGGTTTCGATAGAAAAATATTTTATTTTTGTGAGGATATACAGGCAAAACAAAATCGTTATCGTGCGGACACACTCAAATAATCATACGTTTCAATTCAAATCAAAAACTACTATGAGACTCTCAACAACCAAAACCCTCATCGGCTCGCTGTGCGGGGCCGCCATGCTCTCCGCCGGCCTCGTCTCCTGCGCTCCGAAACACAACACGCTCTCCGAGGCGGAAATCGCCGACGGCTGGCAGCTCCTCTTCGACGGCAAGACGCTCGACCAGTGGAAGGACTTCAACGGCGACTCGCTGACGCAGCCCTGGACCGTCGTGGACGGCTGCATCCAGGCCAAAGGCGGCGGCAGCGACCTGTCGGGCTATATCGTGACGAAGAAAGAGTACGAAAACTTCATCCTCGACTGGGAGTGGAAACTCTCGCACGGCGGAAACAGCGGCATGCTGTACCACGTGGTCGAAGATCCCTATTTCAAGGTTCCCTACGTGACCGGTCCCGAATACCAGCTCATCGACGAGGAGGGCTGGGAGGAAGTGAACGCCCCGACGAAGCTCGAGGAGTGGCAGCGCCTGGGCGTGGATTACGCCATGCACCTGCCCGACAAGGCCGCCATGCAGGTCAATCCGCAGGGCGAATGGAATTCGTCGCGCATCGTCTTCGACAACGGCCACGTGGAGCACTGGCTCAACGGCAAGAAGATTCTCGAGTTCGAGGCATGGACCGACGACTGGTTCGCCCGCAAGCACAGCGGCAAATGGGAGACCGCTCCCGAATACGGTCTGGCCCGCAAGGGCGTGATCTGCCTCCAGGACCACGGCGACCCGGCTTCGTTCCGCAACATCAAGATCAAGGAGCTGCCCCGCAAGGCCGGCAAGGAGGTCGCGCTCTTCAACGGCAAGGACCTCACCGGCTGGGAGGCTTACGGCACGGAGAAGTGGTATGTGGACAAGGAGGGCAACCTCGTCTGCGAAAGCGGTCCGGACAAGCAGTACGGCTACCTGGCCACGCGCGACTACTATAACGACTTCGACCTCACGGTGGAGTTCAAACAACTGGCCAACGGCAACTCGGGCGTCTTCTTCCGCTCGTTCGTGGAGCCTCCCGTGAAGGTTCACGGCTGGCAGTGCGAAGTGGCTCCCAAGAACTTCGACACGGCGGGCATCTACGAATCCTACGGCCGCGGCTGGCTCGTGCAGATTCCCGAGGAGAAGGAGTCGATCCTCAAGGAAGGCGAATGGAACACGCTGCGCCTGCGCGTCGAGGGCGACCACGTCCAGACGTGGCTCAACGGCGAGCCGATGGTGGACATCCGCGACGAGAAGATCGGCGCCGCACAGGGCCGCATCGCGCTCCAGATCCACGACGGCGGCGGTATCAAGGTGCAATGGCGCAACCTGAAACTCACCGAGCTGTAAACCGAACGACAACCTGAAAAACGACACTCATGGGAATCAACAGAAGAAACTTCCTGAAAACGGCCGGCGGTCTGGCGTTGCTGACGATCGTCCCGAGCCGGGTGCTGGGAGGCCCGAAGCATGTCGCCCCGAGCGACCAGCTCACCAAGGGCATCATCGGCACGGGCGGCATCGGCCGCAGCAGCTACCACTTCACCAGCGACGAGCAGTGCCGGCTGGTGGCCCTCTGCGACGTGGACAAGAACCACCTGGCGAGCGCCGTCGAACTGGGCAAACAGAAATTCGGCCAGAAGTTGCAGACCTACCATTTCTACCGCGACCTGATCAACGATCCGAACGTGGACATCGTGCACATCGCCACCCCGCCCCACTGGCACGGAATCATGGCCGTCGAGGCCGCCCGCGCCGGAAAGGACATCTGGTGCGAAAAGCCTATGACACGCACGATCGGCGAGGGCAAGCGCGTGATGGAGGCCGTCAAACGGAACGGCCGCATCTTCCGCCTGAACACCTGGTTCCGCTTCCAGGACACCTTCTACGGCCTCGGCACGACCGTCCAGCCGCTCAAGAAGCTCGTGGACAGCGGCATGCTCGGCTGGCCGCTGAAGGTCACCATCTCCGGCGCCACGGGCTTCACCTGGAAATTCTTCTGGGTGGGCAAGGAGAACCTCACGCCGCAGCCCGTGCCCGCCGCGCTGGATTACGACCTCTGGCTGGGTCCGGCACCCTACAAGCCCTACAATGCGCACCGCACGCACCAGACCTTCCGCGGTTACTGGGACTACGACGGCGGCGGCCTGGGCGACATGGGACAGCACTACATGGACCCCGTGCAGTACCTGCTGGGCAAGGACAATACCTCGCCCGTGAAGGTCGAGGTGGACGCCCCGCAGCAGCATCCCGACGCCATCGGCATCTGGCGCAGGATCGTCTATACCTACGAGGACGGCTGCCAGATCGTCCTCGAGGGCGAAGGCTTCGAGAGCGAGGGCAAAGTGCCCTACATCGAAGGTCCGAAAGGCAAAGTTTACAAGGGATTCGAATGCACGATTCCGGACGTGATGAACAAGCTCGCCGAGCTGCCCGATCCGGAGCCGCAGAACACCGATTTCATCAAGTGCATCCGCAACCGCGAACGCTTCGCGCTCGACGAAATCAAGGGCTACCACAGCGCGACGCTGGTGAACATGGCCCTCTGCGCGCTGCGGCTCAACCGCACGCTCCGTTTCGATCCCGCGAAGCAACTCTTCGTCGGCGATGACGCGGCCAACCGGCTGATCGACCAACCGATGCGCGCACCGTGGAAAATCTGATCCGTAACGTCCAAAACATGCACACCATGAAGAAAATACTCGTCATATTGCTCGCCTCCTGCCTCCTGCCGCTGGCCGCAGGGGCGCAGGACGCCCGGCAGCGCTCCGCCACGACCATCGTCGCCGATGCGCTGGCGCAGCTCCCGGCCCAGACCTCCGAAGTCTATAACGGCCTCATGCGGGAACTGGCATCGACCGGCGCCGCGGGCGTCCGGGAGATGGCCGGCATGCTCGTGCCCGCCGACAAGGGGCAGAACGCCGTCGTGGAGTACGCCCTGAACGGCGTGACCGACTACGTGACCGGCGAAGGGCTCGACGCGGCCCGCGCCGAGGTCCGCAAAGGGCTGGCCGAAGGAATCGCCGCCTGCACGGACAAGCCCAACCAGGCATTCCTGCTCTCGCTGCTCCAGATCTGCTCCACCGAAGAGGACATTCCGGTATTCGTGAAATATGCGGACGACGACTACCTGGCCGACGCGGCCGTGCGGGGCCTCGTCTCGACGCCCGGAAGCGAGGAGGCCGTTCTCTCGCTGATGCAGAACGCCCCGCGGCCTTCGGCCCTGCTGGCCTATGCCGCCTCGAAACGTCCGAGCGAGGGAGCCGAGGAGATCCTCCTCTCGTGGCTGACCGACTACCAGACCGACGACGCCACGAAAGAGGCAGTTTACAACGCCCTGGCCGCCTGCGGCGGCAAGAGCTCGCTCAGGACGCTGGCCGATGCGGCCGCCGCTTCGGACTACGACTTCGGCAAGACCGACGCCACGAGCGCCTACATCCGGCTGGTGAACCGCCTCGCCGACGAAGGCGACACGAAGAGCGCCCTCGCCGCAGCCCGTTCGCTGGCGAAGGCTACGGCGCGCACGAACGTCCGCGCCGCCGCCCTGCAGATCATTCTCCGGACGGATGTCAAAAAGCGCACGCAGAACCTGCTCGCCGCCCTCCGGGACGGTGACCGGGAGTACCGCGGCGCGGCGCTCGACTTTGCCGGCGACTTCGCCGACGAGGCGCTCTACGCCGCTGTCGTCCGGAAGATGCCCTCGCTGACCGAACAGGCCCGCACGGACATCGTGAACTGGCTCGGTGCACGCCATGCCGCCTCGCAGACCGACGCCGTCGTGGCGATGATCGGCTCCGACGACGACGAACTGGCCGCGGCGGCGATCCGCGCTGCCGGGAAGATTGGCGGTACGAAGGCCTTGGAAGCCCTGATCGCCTGCCTCGACGGCCCGCACGCCGCAGAGGCGAGCGCTGCGCTGCTGGCGTTCAACGGCAATGTGAACGAAGGCGTGCTCGCGGCGCTCGACGGCGCCCCCTCCACGCAGGTTCACGCGCTCAAACTGGCGGCCGCCCGCCGGATCGCTCCCGCTGCGGACAAGGTGTTCGCCCTGCTCGCATCGGAGGATGCCGCCGTGCGGACCGCCGCAACCGACGCCCTGGCGGGTGTCACGACCGTCGGGGATTTCGACCGCCTCTGCGACCTGCTCGACCAAACCTCGGGAGAGGAGATGCGGAAGGTACAGGACGGTCTGAAGAACGCCCTCGCCGCACAACCGGCCGACGTACAGTTCGATAAGGTCTCCGCACGGATGGCCGCCGCGAAGGAGCGGACGCGCTACTACCCGCTGCTCGCCCAGGCCGGCAGCCGCGAAGCGATCGACGCCCTGCTCGCAGCGGACGACCGCGACGCCGCCTTCGCCGCACTGCTGACGGTGGACAACGCCGAAATGATCGGCGTGCTGTCCGATCTGGCCGCGCGGAACCCGGCATGGAAAGACAAGGCCCTCGCCCGCTATACGGATTTCGTGGCGATCTACGCTCCGGCCGAAGAGCGTCCCGCGCTTTACTGCAAAGGACTCGAGGCCGACCCCTCGGCCGACGTGCAGAACCGGCTGCTCCGCGCGCTGGCCGCGACCTACTCGTTCCCCTCGATCGAGGTGGCGGCCCGCTATCTCGGTACGCCCGCAACGGCCGAAGCGGCGGCATTCGCCGTCAAGACCATCGCGGCGAAGAACCCCGGCATGGGCGGCGAGACGGTCGTAAACGCACTCGAAAAGGCGCAGGAAGTATATGCCGCGCTGGCCAAGTCGGATGCCGACGCCGGCTATGCCGTGGACGAGATCAAGGGGCTGCTGGCCAAATATGCGGCCGTTCCGCGCTTCGAGCTCTCGCCCGAAGAGGCGGCCGAAGGCTTCGAGGTGCTCTTCGACGGACTCTCGATGGAGAAATGGACCGGCAATACGACCAACTACGTGCCCCTCGACGGCACGATCGACGTGACGGCGCAGTACGGCGGTTCGGGCAACCTCTACACGAAGAAGGAGTACGGCGACTTCGTCCTGCGCTTCGAGTTCGCGTTCGTCCGCCCGGGCGTGAACAACGGAATCGGCATCCGCACCCCGATGGGCGTCGATGCCGCCTTCCACGGCATGGAGATTCAGGTGCTCGACCACGACGATCCGATCTACAAGAACATCGAGATCTACCAGCAGCACGGATCGGTTTACGGCGTCATCCCGGCCAAGCGCGTCAAGTTCGGCGAGTTGGGAACCTGGAACGTCGAGGAGATCCGCGCCGTAGGCGACCGGATCACGGTGACGGTGAACGGCGAGGTGATTCTCGACGGCAACATCCGCAAAGCCTGCAAGGGACACAACGTCGCCCCCGACGGTTCAGCGAAGAATCCCTACACGGTGGACGGACGCAACCACCCGGGACTCTTCAACAAGAAGGGACACATCGGCCTGCTGGGCCACGGTCCGGGCATCCGTTTCCGCAACATCCGCGTCAAGGAGCTCTGATCTTCCGACACGACGACAAAAAGCCTGCTCTCCGGAGCGGGCTTTTTGCATTCGGAAGCACGGGGTTTCGGAATAAAATCGTATCTTTGTGCATGGAAGCGGAGGTCGGCCGTAACTTCCGTCCGCTGCCGCTTCCGGAACACACCAGCGCAAACAACAATGACCGCTTCCGCATCATCCGGTGCGGGTCCCGTGACGATCGTAGCCATCGGCGCGGGAAACCGCACGAACAAGTATCTGGAATACGCCGTCCGGCATCCCGAGCGGCTGAAACTCGTCGGCGTCGTGGAACTCAACCCGCTCCGCCGCCGCACCGTCGCCGAAAAATTCGGACTCGGCGCCGCGCAATGTTTCGAGAATTACGACCGGTTTTTCGAGAACCCCGTCCCGGCCGACGCCGTGCTGATCGCCACACCCGAAAACATGCACTTCGAACCCTGCATGAAGGCCATCGAAGCGGGCTACAACGTCCTGCTGGAGAAGCCCATCGCGCAAACCCTGCCCGAATGCGTCCGGATCGCCGAGGCGGCACGGCGCAAAGGGGTGATCGTAGGGGTTTGCCACGTGTTGCGTTACCATCCCTACTTCATCAAAATCAAGGAGATCGTCGATTCGGGCGAACTCGGGGAGATCATTTCCATCAGCCATATCGCCTCCGTGGGGCTCGACCGCACGACGCACGGATTCGTGCGCGGCATGTGGCGGAAGGAGGAGGTCACGAACCCGATGCTCATTTCGAAATGCTGCCACGACATCGACTTCCTGCTGTGGCTGACCGAGGCACGCTGCCGGAAGCTCTCCTCGTTCGGGTCGCTCCGCTGGTATCGGCGCGAAAACGCCCCGGCCGGCAGTACGGAACGCTGTATCGACTGCCCCGTGGAGAAGGAGTGTCCCTATTCGGCCGTGGACCTCTACTACAACCGCCGGGACTGGATCTCGAATTTCGACGTTCCGGAGGGGTCCACGCTCGACGAGGTACTTCTGCGCGAACTCCGCACGGGAAGTTACGGACGCTGCGTATTCCGCTGCGACAACGACGTCGTGGACCACCAGATCGTCTCGATGGAGATGGACAACGAGATCACGATCTCTTTCTCGATGGACACGTTCACGCTGGGCGACCAGCGCGAAACGCATATCCGCCTGACCCGCGGCGAAATCGACGGAGACGAACGCACGCTCCGCGTCCGTCGGTTCCGGGGCGGGGAGGAACGGATTTTCGACTTCTCGGACATTCTGGGCACGCCGTTCCACGCCGGAGCGGACCTCAATCTGATCGAAGACTTCGTGGACACTCTGAGCCGCCGCGAACACCGCTTCCGCACCTCGATCGACCGCTCCGTCGAGAGCCACCGCATCTGTTACGAAGCCGAGCGCAGCCGCCTTACGGGCCGGACCGTCATCCTGGGAGAGCGCTCCGATCCCGAATAACCGTTATCCGGGTCCGGTTTCCAGCACCGTTCTGATCGACTTGGAGCTGCAATGCATCCAGTTGAGCAACCAAGCTCCGCTGTTCGGGCTATGCCCTGCGGCCTCGAACCGCATCAATACGATCTTCATGAGCACCTATTTCGCGGGCGGCACGCTGGGTACATTCCTCTCGGGCGCCGCATGGGCGCACTTCGGCTGGCCGGGCGTCGTGGCTGCCGGAGCGCTGCTCACCGCCGCCTCGCTGTCACTCACGCTCCTCAGCGGAAAATAGCTCCGCACAAAGCTGCCCGGTACGGTCCGCCGCCGTATTCCGGCCGTACACCCGGATTCCGTCACAACCGACCGCAGGCGCTTCCGCATACCCCGGCCGCAAGCCGCACCGCTTTCGCCGCTGCGTCCGGATACTGCCCTCTCTGGCTACAACCCCGTCTCCGTCCGGGAATGCCGCCCGAGGTTCCCAAGGACCGGAAAAGATCCTCATGCCTCCGCGAAGCCGACACCCTCCGTTTTGTCCCATGAATTCCCGGTCTTCACTCCCATGCTCCGGCGACCGATCTGCTTGCCTCCGCCCGGGAATGCCGCCCGGCCTCTCCGCAACCGAAAGCCAAAACCGATTCCGGACCCGTCTCCCGCGTCACCGGACGCTCCCGGCCCCTGTATCCCCGCCGATTCCGCCGGACACCCCGATCCGATGTCGCCCCCGAAGGCCCGAACTACCCGAAAACGGCCTCCGAAAGATACAAACAGTTCTATTTATCAATTAATTAGGCTAAAATTTGCCGGGGGGGGGAAATTGCTATCTTTGTACAGCAGAACCCCACCGAAGAATTCAAACCATTCGTGACGCAACCGGAGGAGAGGAGAGAAAGGGGTAAGAGGGGACAGCATTCAGGCTGTCCCCCGTTTTTAGCCCGACAATACGCAAAAAGAAAGCCGGACCCTTTCGGATCCGGCTTGAAGAGGCGGCTACCTACTCTCCCACGGGAAAACCGCAGTACCATCGGCGTTAGTGAGCTTAACTTCTCTGTTCGGAATGGGAAGAGGTGGAACCTCACTGCTATAACCACCTAAAAGAACGTGTGCTTCCTAAAGAAGCCGTGCGAGTATCCAGCGATACAATCCGTCGCACTCGGTAAGACTTGACATGTCTCGGATATGAGATAAAGATTGCTTGTAAGAAAGCCGTTCGGGTAATTAGTACTGCTCGGCTTTGACATTACTGTCTTTACACCTGCAGCCTATCAACGTAGTAGTCTCCTACGCCCCTCAAGGGAAGACTTATCTTGGGGATGGCTTCGCGCTTAGATGCTTTCAGCGCTTATCCAAACCGAACGCGGCTACTCGGCGGTACACTTGGCAGCATAACCGATACACCGGAGGTTCGTCCAACTCGGTCCTCTCGTACTAAAGTCAGGACCCCTCAATCTTCCTACGCCCGCGACAGATAGAGACCGAACTGTCTCACGACGTTCTGAACCCAGCTCGCGTGCCACTTTAATCGGCG
>OHCT01000180.1_pt1 | contig 41450 bp, 41 predicted proteins | sample 1566871 | NCBI WGS metagenome assembly OHCT01 (sample SAMEA3879548, study PRJEB24766) | human gut metagenome | biome: human-associated habitat; feature: feces | place: USA | collected 1985/1987 | reverse complement strand
TCAAGAAGTTAAACCGTACACTGGATTTGCTGGATGAGGATGACGATGTCCAGGCTGTGTACCATAACTGGGATGAGTGATCAAAATAGATGACATAGCCGCAAAGCCAGTAAAATCAAGGCTTCCAGAGGTTTTTGAGGGCGATTTTCAAAGCCCCAAAAAATCCAATTTTATAGATGACATAGCGTTTTTAGAGTCAAAAAACGCTTTTCGGGCAGTGAGATGAAAAAAAATCTCACTGCCTTTTTCAGTTTTCAGAACTTAACGAAAAAGCGATTTTTAAAATTACAACCCTTTTTTGAAAAAAATTTAAAAAAGTTTTTGAAAAGTGTGAAAATTATGATGAAAAATGTCGCAAAAGTATAAAAAATAAATTTGTATAAGCAAACTGAATATTAAACGATGGAAAAGATATTTGAATTAAGGCAGTGGATGAAAAAACATCACACTGCCTTTTTTTGTTCCCTTGATTCGACAAAATGGGGTTTTTCAAAATTACAACCCTTTTTTGAAAAAAATTAAAAAATTTTTTAAGGAGGTGAGAACCATGAAGGAAGATGTCATAAAAGTATTAAAAGTAAAGCCACATGAACATCCTGAAGTCTATATGCTGAAAAATACATTGGAAGCTATGCAAGAAGCAGTTGGTGGATATATTGACATCTTAGGATTAGATGACAATGTATGTATCCTATTAAATGATGAGGGGAAATTGATTGGCTTAGAAGGCAACAGGAGAATTGGCAGCGATATCATCGTTGGCGATTTTTTTGTTTGCGGCAGTGATGAAGAAGGAAACCTAGCATCATTGAGTGAGGAGGAGTTAGACACATACACAAAATTTTTTTATGAGCCACAGGAGTTTACAAAAGAAGAAATAGAAGAAACGGCAGTAATTGAATTTTACACATTTGAATGAAAAAGGAGGAGTTGCAGTTATGAAAAATATGAAGATGGAACCAATCGAAAAAAAGTTTATTTTTAGAACCCCAGGTGATCCTATTGAAATCACAGATGAAATGCTGGAGAATGCAGAGATCAATCCTAATGAATTGGTAGATATCATTCTTCAAAAGGGATGCATCATTATAAAGCCAACAAGTGTGCTTGGCAGATTACCAGAGGATCTGCTTTTGCTTTATGAAGAACTTGGATTTTCGAGAGAAATGGTGGAGTGTGTTTTTACAAAATATGCTGAAGAAGCAGGAGGATTCGATGCTTTGGTTGAACAAATCAAAAAAGAAAAAAATGTGGCATTGTGGTAAGGTGAGAAAATGCGAAAAATAACAGACTTAAGAGGAATCAAAGATACCGCCAAAGTATTCCTGCACATGAATATAGAAGAAACAAAGTTTTCGCCGTTGGTCATCAAGCATCCGTTTACAGATTCAGCGATGGTTTGTCTGTCGCAGACTGACGGTGAAATTGCTTTTGCCAATATTATGGAAGATACAAAGGCATTTACCCTATGGAAAGAACAAGTGGAAAAGCAGATTGATACTGCGGAAGATGTGTTTGGGGTATACCACCTCATGACAAAATCTTATCTGCTTGCTTTTTTAAAATATACGGAATCATACTTGTCCAGAGAGGATTTTTCCAAAATGCTTGCAGACATCTGGATTCGGACAGAAGCACCTAATCTTGATCCCAACTTCAAGCAGAAAGAACTGCTGGATCTGTTCCGTAAATCAAAACAGGAGGAGATGATGACAGAAGATGAAATAGAAACACTGCGAAGCCTGCCGGAAACAGTATCGGTTTATCGAGGCGTGACCTCATATAATGCAGGCAAGGTCAAAGCCTTGTCCTGGACACTGGATCAAAAGGTTGCCCAATGGTTTGCCAATCGATTTGGAGAAAACGGTACTGTTTATGAGGCGGAAATTTCAAAGGAACATATTTTAGTGTTATTTAAAGGAAGAAATGAGTGGGAGGTGATTGTGGAACCAGATCACTTACTTCAGTTATCAGAAGCTATGGAAGAAAATATGGAAGAACCACAGTTATAAAAACATGATGGCAGGAACATGAAACATTCATGTTCTTTTTTTGTGCCAGAAAGGAGCAGAAATGAAAAGAAAGTATCCGCAGAAGAATAAACAGCGACCGGCGAAAAAGCTTCCGCCGGAGAGCAGAGTTCAGCCTCATAAAAAAGTAAAGTACCACAGGCGATCAGATCAGATTTACGGGAGGTAATCCATATGGAAAAAGCATCCCATAAAGCTAATGTGCAGTGTGCCGAAGACATCGGAAAAGCCATCAACAGTCATTTCGATGGTTTTCATTACCATACAGGCTTTGAGAAAGAACTTATCGAAACCTATGGCATGGAGCGAGTCCAATATGTTGTTGCTTATAACATCCAGCAAAAGCTTCAAGATGGAAGGATCAGCAGAGAGAATAAGACCTGGGCATTGCAGAGCCAAATGAACCAAGGCGAAGGCAACCCCAAACCGGAATATACGATCCATATCCACAGTGGCTTGTTGGATTTATTTGCCAACAGTATTCGAGAACAAGAGCTCAATAATGAAGCAGAAGAAAGCATGAAAGGAGGTGATGCCGATGAAATAGAAGAAACTGATCTGGATATGCAGTTATAAAATTAGAAGAAAAAATAACAGAGTATATCATTTGAAAGGAGAAAAAATATGATTCAAGTGACTTTTTGCAGTAAACAACTTTTTGAAAAGAAAAATGAGGTAGATGTTTCTCTCAGACTTCCTGCAGATGCAGAAACTATGAAACGATATCTGGAAGCAGCTGGCGTCAAAGATATGGCTGATCTTCTGATCGGTGATTTCAGCATCCATGAGCTCTACGCATGGAGCTGTGGAGAATATCAGGAATGGGACAAAGCTGATCTGAATGAGCTGAACTATCTGGCAGCAAGACTTGAGGAATTGTTTGAGGAAGACCAGGATGAGCTGTACTGTGATTTATTGGAAATGCATCAGCCTCAAAGTGCTGCTGACATGATCAATCTATCTTATGGTTTCGACAAAGTATCTTATGATCCTGCAATTCGAAGCAATCAGGATTTGGGAGAACACCTTGTAAAGAACAATCTTTTTGTGGTTCCAGAAGATATGAAATCATTTGTGGACTATAACAAGGTGGGACAGCTTTATCTTTATACCATGAAACATTCGAAAGACGCTGGCATGATGCAAGTCGATGAGAATGGTTGTATCTGTGATAGTCACAAGGAGCAGGAAAGATATGGTTATTATGACGGAGTGAATGTTCCAGAGGAATATATGATTCTGACAGAAGAAGTTTTTGAAGATCAAGCACAACAGCATATTCAAAGCTGAGAACAGACAGATGGTCTGTTTTTTTATTACTTATTAAGGAGGAATTTTATATGATTCGTTTGTATGTGGCAAGTGAAAAGTTGGTAAAAGAGGAAAAAGACATCTGTGTCAGATTGGTGCTTCCAGTAGAAGAAAATGAAATCTGGATTGCTCTTCAGAAGGCAGAAATGGAATCATTAGATGACTGCGAGATTTCAGATGTGGAGTGTGATGTGGAAGAAGCACAGGAGTTTCTGTGTTCTTTGGAGATCAGCAAAGCAAATATCTTTGAGTTGAACGTTTTTGCCGGTCTTCTTTCCGCATTGCCGGAAGATGAATTGATGCTTTATCGCAAGAAGCTAAAAGATCAGCAGCCCAAAAGCCTTGAAGAAGCCGTTTATGAGATTTGACAAAGACAGAAAAAATTGCAAAGGAGGTGTAGCCGTTGAATGAAGTGATAAAGCAAATGCAGAAAAGAATTGTGGAAGGCATACAGCTTCCAGATGAGAAACAGCAAAATCAGTTAAGAAAAGATGTGGAACAAGCACTGCAGGAAAGCATCAAGGATTTAGCAGAGCATGGCGGCGGACCACAAGCAGAAGACAGGTTTTGGAAACGATTAGAGCATATTGCAGCCAAAGAGCCGAAAAATCGAATCATATATCAGCACTATCAGGATATTAGTTATTTCTGGCAGTATACGGAAAACTGGTATAGTTGCTATCCGCCGAACTTAAGTGAGGAAGAAAGAGATAAAGCTCTTGGTTATGCGGAATTTAAAAGAAAAAACGTGGAAGACAGAGAAAGGTATATGACCGTCTATTTCCCGTGCGGCAGAATTGGTTTGAAAGGTTTTTTTGTAGACAATAAATTACCTGAAAGCTGTGGGCATACGGTTTATGGAGTTTATTGCGAAAATGAAAAAACATATACCATAGGAGAAATACTTGAAAAACTGCCAAAAGAAGAAATGGATGTATTTCAACTTAACGAGCTATTCTGCAGGTTTGATAAGCTGCCGGAAGAAATGCAGCGTGTATATGATTTGACGCTTCAATTAAAAGAACCGAGAAATGTAAAGGGAATGATTGATCTTATGGGACATCTTCCGGAAGTCTGCGTGGTAAACGGCATCCAAAATGAAAGGCAGTTAGGCGAGTTTTTGGTGGAAAATGAACTTTTTGATGTTTCATTTCCCAATGAAGTTTTGCCATATCTGGATTACGCAAAAATCGGCAGGGAACATATGCAGACACATCAGGGGAAACTCATTCAAGGTGCGTATGTGGAAGATACTTCCGCTGATAATGTAAATCAATTCAGCCAAGAATCAAACGAAGAAAATGACCAAAGTGATGATTATGAAATGAAGTTGTGAAAGGAAGGGATAAAAATGGATAAAGGCTCATAGAAGTGAGGCGATGAAATATGGTAAACAGTATGATTCCATGGATTGGTGGAAAACGACTGATGCGTGAATTCCTTATTGCACGTTTCCCACCGCATTATGATAAATATGTAGAAGTATTCGGTGGTGCTGGTTGGGTGCTTTTCGCCAAAAAGCCGGAAAGGTTCGAGGTGTATAACGATGCCAATTCCAATTTGACCAATATGTTCCATGTGGTAAAACATAAGCCCATGAGCTTTGTAAAAGAGCTTGGCTTTTTGCCGCTGAACAGCAGAGCCGAGTTTGATCTGATGCTGGACTGGCATAGAAAGCAAGATTTTTCACTGCCATATCAGACAGAAGAAATGGCACTGGCAAAGATTTATCTTTCCCCTATAGATTTTCGGGAGTATAAAGAACTGATCACAACACAGGCTGAACTGGGCGATGTGAGGAGAGCAGCTACATTTTATAAGCTGATCCGCTACAGCTATGCGGCAGGTGGAAACAGCTTCAATGGTCAGCCGGTAAATATCGCCCAGACATACCGCACCATATGGCTTGCCAACCGCAGGCTGAATGAAAACGGCGTGAAGAGTGACAGTGAGATTTTGATGGCTGGCGGAAATCCGGGCAAAGGCGTGATCATACAGAATAAAAGTTTCGAGGTCATCATCGCTTTGTATGACAGTCCAACGACATTCTTTTATCTTGATCCACCATACTTTGGGACAGAAAAGCAGTATAAGGAATTGTTTACATTGGAACTGCATTATCTGCTCCGTGAAGTGCTGGGGAAGATAGAAGGATTTTTTATGCTTTCATACAATGACTGCGAGTTTATTCGTGAGCTGTATAAAGATTTTTATATCACGCCTTTTGAACGGCTCAACAGCATAGCACAGAAATATACACCAGGGGGTATGTTCAAAGAACTTGTGATTACAAACTACGATCCAAATCTGAGATTAAACAGTCAGCCAAAACAGCTGACACTGCTTTGAAAAAAGGATTCTATTTTGGAGTTTTTATTGAATGAAGGAGGTATGGATATGACAATCAATTGTTTTAAAACCGTCAGTGCGAAGGGGTTGATTTATCTGCCTGTGGCACTTAGAAGATTCGTTGGAATCCATGAGGATGATGTGGTGCAGATAACCGGAAGGGGCGGGATCATTTTAATCAATAAGGCTGAAGTGACTGCGGAGAATCCTGTGGAGGTGCTGCAGGCAGATTTCCAAAAAGAAAAGGAGGATGCGGAAAAAGAACGAGATCAGATCAAAAACAGAATCAAGCAGCTGTTAAGCGAAGGAAAGTCCTTGGATGAAGTATTGGACGAAGTCCTTCGCTTTTTGTTTTGAAAAGAGGTGACAAGCATGGACATTGAAAAAGCATTGAGGCAGTATCAGAAAACAAAGAATTTTTCTGATGACTGCCAGAGGAAAAAAACAGAACTTTTTGATGATTTTCATGTTCTCCCCGATGACCTGACCATAGAACGCATGGTACTTGAGGAGAAAAGGAAAGAATTAGAAGAAAGGAGGGAATCCGTATGAAAAAAGCAATCTTATGTCTGATTGCGGCAGTATCACTGCTTCTGCCTGTATCGGCTGTGGCTGCTCCTACAGAAACTGGGGTGTCTGCTCAAGAAGCATCTGTGCAGGAAGCATCAGCTGCTGACAGTTCTTTGCCTGTACCCATTTCCGTGGAAAGGAAGAACATAGACGGTGTGGAATATCTGGTGAAGGTTTATGATCTACCAGCAGATACACCACAGGAGCAGCTGGTGGAAGAAGACTTTGTATTGGAAGATTTCCTGTTCAGCTATATCGCTGCGGATAAACAGCTCAATGAGAATAAGGACACAAAAGAAGTCACAGAAGACGCTAAGGCAGAAGGCGGTTCCAAAAATCTGGAAGATGTCATCAAACTCTTTCCAGCAACAAAAACATATGACAAAGATGGATATCAGGGTACATTGACACTGGATACCGGCAGCATCGTCACAGAGGTAGCAGGCTATACCACCAAGAATTATACGGTATCTGCCACAAAGGAATACCCAGGCTTGATGTATGCCGATCCTTCTTACGTCGCTCAGTCAACAATAAAAGATGGATATACATTGCCCTTGACCAATGTCAGCTGGACCGTTATGGGAACATCCCTTGCCGGAGATACTTTGGTACCCACAGAGTATAAGGCAGTAGCTACTTATTCAAAAACATTCAGCTCGCAGGTGCCTACGGGCTATGTATCCACAGCAAGGTACAAAGGCAATGTAACAAAGACAACGGCAGATACGGCAACCTTTACCATTACTTACGCAGGAAAACTGATGGAAAATGGAATGCCGCCAGTATTAAAAGCAGTAACAGGCATTATTGCGGTACTGCTTTTGGGCTGTGCCATTGCCATGCTGTTGCTTTATCTGAAAAACAGGCAAGGGGCTGATGTGTATAATCTCATTGACAAAGAGTATATCTGCATCGGAAGACAAAATGTCAATCCAAAACAGCCTGTGATTGATTTGAATGAGTTTGAGGACTTGATTCAAAGCAATGTATTCCAGTTTGTGCTGGACAAGAAAACAACAAAGGCGCTTTTCGGCAGGAACATCAGTGTGACCTATAAAGACATGACAGTAAAGCACAGAGTCAATGAGAAAAAAGGAGAATATCGATTTGAACTGGATTTGGGAGGTGTGTTGGATGCGGAATAAAATGAGAACGATGCTGCTTTTGTTTTTATTTTCTACTATTGGATTCTGCGTGCCAGCTTATGCTCTTGACTCAGATTTAAGTTACAATTACAAAACAGAGAATCAAGAGGAGTTTGTTATTGTGGGAAAATCCAATATCAACATCCAAGGGGAGATACCGGATTATCTCAGGGATATTTATGATGTATCACCGCAGACAGTCTATGATTCAGAGTACGGCGCCAATGTGGTGGAGCCAAATGCACCATCCATTAACAACACTACATATGCACCAACCAATGCACCAATCAATCCTTATACCCAAAGTCCAAACAGTCTGATTACAGATGCAGCCTATGGCGGCGGTACCAGTGGAAGCTACACAGCAGATATTTCTTCAGACGGCTATGTGACAAATGAGATTCCAGAACAGGTATATGACGAAGTTTTGCAGTATCCCTTAACAACCATTGAGCAGGTGCGAAACAGCGATGGAAGCATTGGCGTATTGAAGATTCCGGAGATTGGGCTGACTGTAACCGCCTATGATGGCGATACCTTCACAGCGATGAAAAAAGGTGTGGGACATTTGGCTTCCACTTCCTGCTGGAATGGAAATATCGGTTTGGTAGGACATAACAGAGGTACCAATGACTACTTTGGAAAACTGAAAAAACTGGATATTGGCGATGAAATGACCTATACCACAAAACTTGGCACAAGAACCTATGTGGTAAAATCCATTACAAAGATTGCCGATACAGACTGGTCAAAACTTCAGTACACCAGTGACAACCGCTTGACATTGATCACCTGTGTGGAAGATGTGGGCGATCAGCGTCTTTGCGTGCAGGCAGTGCAGAAATAATCTTTTGCTTGCAGTGTAAATGCTTTTCCAATATAAATGATATTGAAAGGAAAACAAGGGGAAGGAGGCGAAATAAATATAGAAAGACTTTGACAGAGTATATGGTTTCCAATTGATTCAAAATGCAGTGAAAAAGAAAAAGGAGCGTGAAAAATATGAAAAAACGATTAGCAGCCATATTGGCAGCCACAATGGTATTAGGTACAGTACCATGTGCTTTCGCTGCTGACCAGATCACAGTTACAGTTGATGGGGAAAAGGTCAATTTTGAGGATCAGCAGCCAGTGAATATTGATGGTCGTATCATGGTTCCAATCAGAGATGTAGCAGAAAAAATGGGCTGGGAAGTGGAATGGTTCACATATTACGGAGATACGGTTGTAGATGGCACATTCCAAATAGAACATTCAGCTATCTTTACAAAGCCGATTGCATCTACTGATAGATATATGGCAGGCTATCACAGCAGTCTGAACATCGAAGATAAAACAAAAACAAAGTCAGTTTGGGGTGCAACACATATTTTGACACAAGGTGAAGATTTACCAGTTTCTGCTCCCGCAAAAGTAATCAATGATCGTACATTAGTAGGAATCAGAGATTTGGCAGATTGTATGTATGCAGATGCTCAGTGGGATGCAGAAACAAAAACCGTTGCAATCAAAACTACTCCAACTGAACAACTGCCACAATACAATGAAATCTTGGCAAATGTTGCTTCGGTGAAGAACCAAGAACAACAGGAAATGCCAGAAACAAAGCCAACTCTTACGATTGAAGAGGAACAGCGTCAAAGAACAGAAAAATATGCAGCAGAACAAAACGCAAAACGTGATGAAATAGCAGAAGAAGTCATTCGTCTTACTAACGCTGAACGAGAAAAGGCAGGATTGAATCCACTTAAGCTGGATGATTCTCTAATGAAAGCTGCGGATGTGCGAGTCAAAGAAATGGGAGAAAGTTTTTCACATACAAGACCAGATGGCAGCAAATATATAACTGCGGCACAAGAAGCTGGGTATTCCGGTAGTTATGTAGGAGAAAATGGCAGTGCCGGCAAAAGCACAGCAGAATATATAGTCAGCTCATGGATGAATTCGGAAGGACACAGAGAAAATATTTTGAATCCAAATTATAACTATATTGGAGTTGCTTACAACTACAATATAGGCTCTGAGTATGGCAGTTATTGCGTACAGATATTTGCAAGGTAACAAATAGAAGTGAATAGAGCAGGCAAAAAAGAGATACAAAAATCAATTGTATCTCTTTTTTTAATGCCAAAAATCAATAAGGAGGGAACCCAAATGTGTAAAACAAGAAGAATCATTGCTTTTTTGCTGGCGATGCTTATTGCCATTCCAACAATCTCCTTGTCAACGGTTCGTGCTGCAGAAGAAGGCAGTGATATCACCAAAATTACTGTTGTTAAAGGCAAGGATATCAATGATATAAAATATGATGGAAGGAATGTATTGCATTCCTCTGCGTGGTGGTATGACGAGGAAGGCAATAAAAATCCAGCATTTTGTGTTGATCCCAATAAGGCTGGTCCTGGAGAATATTTTGCTGGAAAGTATGACTTGAATGTGGCTGGCGCAGAAACAAATGAAAAAATTGCCGCCATCATCAATAACAGCATTCCATATAAAACGTATCAGGAATTAGGTGTAAACAGTGAAGAAGAAGCCTATGCTGCTACAAAGGCAGCCATTTGGTGCGTGATTGGTGTATCGCAGTACACAGACCGAGGAAAATGGAATGCACCCGATAAACCACAGGTGACAGCTTTATTTAACAAACTGGTTGATCTAGCCTTGAATAATCCAGAACCGGTAAAAGCTGCGGTATATGGCACAATTAAAGTAGATGAAGAACCAGTGGAAGAAGAAAACTATTTTGTACAACGCTTTCAAGTGCAGGAAACAAGTAATTCTGGAAAGAAAATCACGAAGTATAAGGTCGAATTGACTGGAGATTATCCAGTTGGAACAATCATCACAGGTGAAGACGGCATCGAAAAAACACAGTTCAAAGGGGATGAAACATTTGCGATCCGTATTCCCAAGACTTCTGTCCCTGTTGGTGGCAGTGTGGAAGCAAATGTAAAGATTTCGGCAAATCTGTATTCCAATGTTATCTTGATTGGCAAACCTTTGAATGGTTTGGATGGCAAAGTACAGGATATGGAAATCGGAATGCCGAACCAGCCCATTACTATTAATGCCAAAATGGTAATTGGAGTACCAGATATTCCTGGTAATCCGGGTGATGGCAAACTAAAAGTCATCAAGCTGGATGCCACAGATAATGCAACCCCTTTGGCAGGTGTAACATTCGATTGTTATAATGCACAGGGGCATTTAATTGATACAGGTACCACAGATGAATCTGGTATTTGGGAACCGAATATTACGGAGTCTGGTACCTATACGGTAGTAGAACGCTCTACCAATAATAGATATCAGCTGACTGAGCCAACCACTTTGGTCATTACAGTAGAGCCGGATCAAACAGCAACGGCAACATTTCGTGATTATCCGCCGCATATTGTGGTAACAGAAAAAGAAGATGCAGAAACAGGTGAACCTATTCCTGGTGTGCAGTATGAAATCATGCAGATCGATGGAAAAGGTGCATGGAGAGCAACAGGCAAAACCGATGCAGAAGGAAAAATCACATGGCAAGATGTACCAGACGGTACCTATCTTGTAAGAGAAGTATCCACTGTAGAAGGATATATCTTGGATCAGACACCTCAATATGTAACCGTAAGAAATGGACAGGCTGCCGGATTAAAATTTTTGAATAGTAAATTTCCAGGCTTGACTATCACCAAGATCGACCAGCAGACAGGCGAAGTCATTACTGATCCAGCTACTTTCAAAGTAGAACAGGTAGACGGCAGTTACACAACGACAGTTACAACAGAAAATGGTGTTGCAACACTGAAAAATGTACCAGTAGGTACTTATAAAATCACAGAAGTAACTGAACCTGAAGGATACGCATTGGGTGATTGCCCTCAGACCGTATATCTTGGCAAAGACAAGAATATTCAGGTGATTATGAAGAACCTGAAGAAACCTGTACTTACCATCGAAAAGATCGACGGACAGACAGGTGATCCAGTACCAGGCACCAAGTTTGAAATCAAGAAATCCGACGGAACTTTGATCGGTACCGTAACAACAGGTGCAGATGGTAAAGTAACAGTTGGTATGGACGGTGGCGAACTTGGATACCTCGATCCCGATGTTTATACCGTAACAGAAGTCTTTGTACCAGAGCCTTATGTGCTGACAGGCGAACATCAGGATATCAGACTGAATGCAGGCGATAGCAAGTCTTTGTTATTTGCAAACCTTGAAATGCCTAGTATCACAGTTGAAAAATACGACGAAGAAACAGGTGAAAAATTACCGGGTGCTCAGTTTGCTATCTATGAGCAGGCTGATACCGCACGTCCAGTTGTGGAAGGTATGACTGACGAAAACGGTAAATTTACCTCCGGCTATATCAAACCAGGTACTTATGTGGTCAAAGAACTGAATCCACCTCCTGGATATATGTTCTCTGATAAAACAAGCCCTGACAGAGTGATCGTTGCAAAACCTGGCGATGGTGAAATCATCGTAAAGGTAGACAATATCAAATTGCCGGAGCTGACCATCAAGAAAATCGACTCTGTGACCAAAGAGCCGATTGCGGGGGTTGTGTATGAAGTCAAAGAAGTGGATGATACCAGCGTACAGCCTACAACGGCTACTACCGATGAAAATGGTACGATTGTAATTCCTGGGCTAAAGGCAGGTACATATGAAATCACTGAGATTTCTACGCCGAAACCCTATATTTTGAACAGTACACCGCAAAGAGTCAAACTGGAAGCAGGCGATCAAAAAACACTAATGTTTGAAAACATCAAATACCCTACATTGATCATCGAGAAAACAGATTATACAACCAACAAGGGTATTCCAAACACCACATTCAAGATCGAGCATGAGGAAGATGATGGTGCAATTACAACAGTCGGTACATTCAAGACCGATGAAAATGGCAGAATCAAACTGCCGTATGTAGAACCTGGCTGGTATATCGTAACAGAAACCATTCCGGCACAGGGTTACCAGAAACCGACAAACCCTGTAACACGTATTTATTTGAACCCTGGCGATAACTCTTATCTGAAGGATGATAATATCGCAGGTGGCGGCGGTACTGGTGGCATAGGCGGCGGTACAACGACCGAAGGTATTGAAATCACAAGTGGGAATGATTACGAAGTCGTAGACGGTATCGTAAACTATCCTCTGAACAGTTTGGTCATCAAGAAAGCAGACGCCAATACAGGTGAAATGCTGGATGGTGCAACCTTTGAAGTATTCAGAATCACAGGTGAAACAAGTGGTCAGAACGGTAAACTGATCTGCACAGCAACAACCGACAATTCTGGTGTTATCGTTATCACTGGATTGGAAGCAGGTGCTTATGCAGTCAGAGAAACAAAAGCACCAAACAATTACATCATCGCAGAAACAGATATGCAGACAGTTAATATGAAAGCAGACGGAACATCTGTTGTGGAAGTAGTATTCCGAAACTATCCTTACGGCTCTCTGCTCATCACAAAAGTAGATGCTTTGACCAATAAACCGTTGTCCAATGCCACTTTCCAAGTGACAACAGGTGATGGAACAGTGGTTGGAAACAGCAACGGTATGTATACTACAAACAGCGATGGCGAAATCCTGATTCCAAATCTGAAACCAGGCAGTTATGTAGTAACAGAGCGCATTGCACCAGAAGGATATGCCTGCGATACAAAACCGCAGACCATTGAAATTGGTACAGATGGTGCTACATACAAAGTGCATTTCCAGAACCAGCCTATGTGCTCTCTTGTGATTTTGAAGAAAGACGCAGATAACGGTAATCCATTGTCTGGTGCGCAGTTTAAGGTGACAACATCCAAAGGCGATGTCATTGGAAGAAACAATGGCATCTTTACTACAGACAGCAATGGGTCTATTACGATTTCCGATCTTGCCAAAGGCAGTTATATCGTAGAGGAAGTAAAGGCACCGGATGGCTATGTGTTGGAGGAGCAGTCCAAAACCATCGCACTGGATTATGGCAAAACTTATACATTGGAGTTCACCAATAAAAAGATGACATCTCTTGTCATTAAAAAGGTGGATTCCATCAGTGGTGAACCGCTTGTTGGAGCAAAATTTGCTGTGGAAAAGCAAAATGGGGAACACGTAGGCGAGTACACTACAGATAATACCGGTACCATTCTGCTTCCGACACTTGATCCAGATTGGTATGTGGTAAGAGAAACAAAAGCGCCGGAAGGCTACATCCTAGACGAAACACCAAAAACCGTTGAAGTAAAAACAAACGTGCCAACGGTGGTAACATTTGAAAATAAACCGCTTTCAGGAATCAAAATCGTAAAAACAGATTCCGAAACAGGGGAACCGTTGGAAGGTGTATCGTTCTCAGTTTCTAAAATGAATGGTGAGAAAATTGGCACATTCAAAACAGATAAAGAAGGTATGGTCTATATCTCTAATTTGGAAGATGGCTACTACACTGTAACAGAAACAGAAGGATTGGAAGGTTATCACTGGGACAAAGAACCGAAAACGGTAGAAGTGAAATCCGGCAAACAAACCATTTTGGAAGTGGAAAATCAGCCATATTCCGGTTTGGTCATTGAGAAAACCAACAGCAGGACCGGCGATCCTATTGAGGGTGTAGAATTCCTTGTGACAAAATTCAACGGTGAGCAGATCGGATACTATGAAACAGATGAATCCGGTTTGATTGTCATTGAAGGTCTGGAAGAAGGCACATACTTGGTAAAGGAAACAAAAGAAGCCAAAGGATACAAACTTGATAGCGAAGCCAAAGAAGTGGAAATCAAAGACGGCAAGAGAACAACGTTAAAAGTGGAGAATGATCCAATGTCTTCTGTATTGATCCATAAAATCGATTCTGTCACAGGCGAAGGCATTCCAGGAGTAAAGTTCCTGTTATATGACAGTGACAATGAACCAATCGGTCAGTTTGAAACCGATGACGAAGGCTATATCTGGATCAGAAAAGAATTGCCGGAAGGCAAGTACAAACTCAGAGAATTAGAGCCTGCAGAAGGATATATCTCTGACAACAGCGAGAAAACATTCTATGTGCAGAAAGGCAGAACAACAGAAATCGAGTGGGAGAATACACCGGAAGTCGGTCAGATCGTCATTACAAAACGTTCTTCCGAGTTCAATGAACTGACAGGTCTTCCTGCCGGTTCTCCATTGTCTGGTGCAGTATTTGAAATCTATAACACCACAGGAAATCTGGTAGATAAGATTTCTTCTGGCAGCAATGGTGTTGCGGCATCTAAGGGATTGCCCGTAGGTGTCTACACCATCAAAGAAGTATCAGCACCAAGATATTACGCTTTGAATGATAAAACACTTTTGGCAGAAATCAGGCACAACGGCGATATCGTCAGATTTGAAGTGCTGAACAGCAGCATTTCTTTGAACTTGACGATTCAGAAGAAAGGACCAAACGCCGCATCTCCTGGACAGACCATTCAGTATGACATTTATGAAGTGCAGAACGGTTCCACCGGCACTTTGGAAAACTTCTATATTCATGACAGGATTCCAACAGATGCCACAAGAGCGTTGAAGATTGTTACAGGCACATATTCCGAAAGAATGTATTATAAGATCACTTATAAAACAAACTACAGGGATTATCGTGTGCTTGCGGAAAATCTTTTGACAAAGAATAGTTATGAATACAGTCTCCATCCAAATGTCCTTGGCTTGGCAAATGGAGAATATGTCACAGACGTGCGTCTGGAATTCCCGAAGGCAAGCCCTAGCTTCAAGATGCTTGAAAATATGTCTGTATTCTGTCAGGTAATGCCGAATATGCCGAAAGATTACCGTATCGTCAATAGAGCAGATGTAGGCGGAAGATACGGCAACGAATGGGAAAGCGCAAAAACCAGCTGGAATACAACAGTGTGGACTGTGAATACACCGCCGGTAACACTTCCCAAAACAGGTTATTAAAAATATGATTTCTGGGGCAGTCTTCAGGCTGCCCCTTTTCTATGAAAGGAGAGAAGAACAATGGCAGTAAGATGGAAAAGGGTATTTTTGCTGACAGTGGTTGTGCTTATGGCAGTGATCTTCTTCGCACCGCCAGTATTTGCGGCACCAGATAGTGGTCAGGTTTCCACAGCCATTGAAAGCACTTGGAAAACAGCAGCAACACAGATTAAAACCGTAACCAATAACGTTATCTTTCCAGTGGTGGATTGTGTGCTGGCAATCCTGCTTTTTGTCAAACTCGCGATGTGTTATTTCGATTACAAAAAACATGGCGAATTTGATTTCGCACCAGTGGCAATCCTGTTTTTTGGTCTGGTGTTTGCCATTACAGCACCGACTTATATTTGGAATATTCTTGGAATTTGAAAAAGAAAGGAGCTGAAATTATGGGATGCTGGGGTGTAAAAGCATTTGAATCAGATGAAGGTCTGGATGTCTTGGAATGGATCAGAAACCATATTCCGGAAGACGGCTGTCTGCGCTTAAAGGAATTGTTGGAACAGCTGAAATTAGACGAATGGTGCAGACCGCCTGCTGCGGAAAACGGAGAGTCCCACAGCAGTACAATGCTGATTGCGGAACTGATGGAAAGCTTTCAAAATGGTACTATAGAAGAATGGGAGTATCTCCCGAAAAACTCCTTTGAAAAAGTGGTTTCTTTTCTTGTGGAAAAGGAATCTGTTGAAGAAATGCGTGAGTATCTTTCCAAAACATTGGAATCCGCCAGGGAAAATGCACAGAACAATCAATGGAACGGATGGTTTGAAGAAACCAACTGGAACAAATGGCAGGAACATATGGAAAGCCTGATTGAAACCATGCGTAAAATTTTGGAGCAAGACGGAGAGGTGCTGGACTTGATACCACAGACAAAACAAGAGATTTCAGAGGAACACATAGAAGGTGGTATGAACATGGAATAACAGAAAGCGAAGGTGATGAAAAATATGTTTGGCTTGGACTTCGCCGTAGACGGTGTGCTGGATCAGTTCTGTGACTGGATCTACGGCAAACTGATCACATTCTTCGGTGAGTTTTTCAGTATGATCAATATGATGGGGGCGGAACTTTTTGAGCTGGATTGGATCAAAGCAATCCTGCTCTTTTTTTATTATTTCGCCTGGGCGTTGTATATCGTTGGTATTGTAGTGGCTGTGTTTGACACAGCCATTGATGCACAGAGAGGAAAAGGAAGTTTTCAGGACTTGGCGTTAAATATCATCAAAGGTTTTTTCGCCGTCAGCCTATTTACTGTAGTACCTATCGACCTTTATGTCTTCTGCATTAATCTGTCAAATGAACTGATTGGTGCCATTGCGGGTATGTCGGATTCACCAGGCAAACTTGGTGCCATTGCCACTATGGTGCTGGGCAGCTTTGAAACGCCTGGTGCTAATGTGGTGGTGTCTATCGTGTTTGTCATACTGATTGGATATGCGGTCATCAAAGTGTTTTTCGCAAACTTAAAACGAGGCGGTATCCTCCTTGTCATGATGGCAACCGGCAGTCTTTATCTGTTCAGTGTGCCAAGAGGATACAGCGACGGATTCGTGTCTTGGTGCAAACAGGTAGCTGCTCTCTGCCTGACAGCGTTTTTACAGACCATTGTACTGGTTGCAGGGCTAGTTACTTATAACGCAAATATGCTGCTTGGCATCGGATTGATGCTTTCCAGCACAGAGGTACCGAGAATCGCACAGAACTTTGGATTGGATACCAGTATGCGTTTCAACGCAATGAGTACGGTATATTCCGTAAATTCCGTAGTCAATATGGCACGTAATGTAGGAAGAATCGCAAGCAGATGACCTGAAAAATTATTATAAAAAGGAGTGAGTTCTATGAAGTGGGTAGATAATGGGAGAAGAATGGCGGAAAGAGCAAAAGAACTGTTCCCACCAGGTACAAGAATTCAATTAATTCATATGGATGATCCATATAATCCGGTGCCTGATGGAACAAGAGGAACGGTCAAGTTTGTGGATGATATGGGAACCGTATTTCCTGATTGGGATAACGGCAGAGGTCTTGGTGTGGTATACGGCGAGGACAGTTTCCGAAAGCTCACACCAGAAGAATTGTTGGAAGAACAGCAGAAAGAAAACTTGGATGAGGACATGAATATGGGAATGTAAGGGGGGTTTTTGAAATGAAACTGGTATATATCTGTTCTCCATTAAGAGGAGAACCGGAAAAAAACATAGCAAAGGCGAACGAATACGCCAGAGAAGAAGCAATGAAAGGCAACTGTGCCATCGCACCACATTGTGTTTTCACACAGTTTTTAGACGATGAAGTCCCGGAAGAACGCAGTCTGGGACAGGAAATGGGAAAAACACTTCTTTGCAGGTGTGATGCACTTTTGGTTTGCGGCAGCATCATTTCGGAAGGAATGCGTGAGGAAATCAAAACCGCATATGAGAATGGTATTGCTGTTTTGGGCAGAGATTTGTCTATTGCGGATATCGAAGATGCAGTATTTGGAGAAACAGAGCAGTGCTGTGAGATGGTATAAAAGGCAGGTGAGAAGCAATGTATATCTACCCAGAAAACCTGAAAGGTAAAAGCACCATGTTCCTTTGGACACTGCGAGATATGCTGATTATCATCATAGGTGCAGTCCTGTCAGCTGTCTTTGCGGCAGCTCTGGACTGGATTGTGCCTGGTGTTCTTATTGGCGTGTTCGCCTTTTTGACACTGCGTATTGATAACGAACTGAATATCTCAGACTATATCCGCTTTGCCTTTCGATTTTTTGTGACAACACAACAGATTTTTTATTGGAGGTTTGCCGATGACAAAAATGAGAATTGGAAAGAAGAAATCTACCAGAGAAGAAATAGGCGCCAGAAATATTGATGCACTTGGTGTGGAAACATACGGCAATGAGTATCTGGTTTACTTTCTGGTACAGCCGGATAATATTGCGGTACTATCAGAAACAGCAGTAAAAACAAAAATCATAGCGATGTCCAGTGTCATCAAAGGACTGGACTCCATTGAGTTTTCCTGTATCAATTCCAGAGAAAACTTCGACCAGAACAAAATGTTTTACAAAGAGCGACTGGAGGAAGAAGAAAGCCCCAAGGTACGAGAAATATTGGAAAAAGACCTGATCCATCTGGACAGGGTGCAGATACAGACGGCTTCCGCAAGGGAGTTTTTGTTCATCCTCCGTTTTCGTAACTATAATCCAGAAACAAATGAAGTGCAGACCGGCATCAGTAGAATGACGAAGCTGTTGAAGGACGCAGGATTTTCCTACCGTCAGGCAAGTAAGGAGGACATCAAAAGGGTCTATGCTGTTTACTTCGTACAGAATATCACGCAAGTTTATTTCGATGACTATGACGGCGAGAGATTTGTAAAGGAGGATGCGTATCATTGAAAATCAGCAGAACAAAGAAAACAAAAGCCTATATTCCCAAAACGGAAGAAGAAAAAGAGCAGGTCAGGATCAAAGAGTTTTTGGATATGTGCGCACCTTCTGTGCTGAAGTTCTACCCTGATTACTATATCTGCGGCAGCAGTTTCAGAAGCACATGGGTGGTGCGTGAATACCCAACAGACACAGAAGAACAGGCACTGCTCAGACATTTGGGTGACCGTTCCGGTGTTACACTAAGAATCTATACCAGACACGTTACACCGGCGGAGGAAAGAAAAATCATTTCCAATGCAGCCAGCAGGAACAGGATGAACCGTTCTTCGGGCAACATCCAAAAGGAGATTATTGCAGAGTCAAACTTAAACGATGTCATGAATCTGATCGCACAGATGCATAGGGACAGAGAACCATTGGTACATTGTGCTGTGTTCATTGAAATATCTACGCCTACACTGGAGAAGCTGAAAGAAATGCAGGCAGAAGTGGAGGCGGAGCTGACACGTTCAAAGATATCCGTAGATAAATTATTTCTAAGACAGAAAGAAGGATTTGAGAGTACACAGCCCTGCGGAAACAATGCTTTCCATGAGCAGTTCGAGCGCGTCATACCAGCAACCAGCGCCGCCAATCTCTATCCCTTCAACTACTCCGGCAAAGCCGATCCGCAAGGCTTTTATATCGGGCATGATAAGTATGGAAGCAATCTTTTCATTGACTTTCAGCGAAGGACCGATGATAAAACCAATGCAAATGTCTTGATACTTGGCAATAGCGGACAGGGCAAAAGTTATCTCATGAAACTGCTTCTTTGCAACATGAGAGAAAGTGGAATGGATATCGTCTGCCTTGATCCTGAACTTGAGTACAAAGATTTGGTAGTCAACATGGACGGCTGTTATATTGACTTGATGGAAGGCGAGTACATCATTAACGTGCTGGAACCAAAACGCTGGGAGGAAGACAGCGGTTCCGTACTGCCAAGACATATTTCATTCCTTCGTGATTTTTTTCGTGCCTATAAAGACTTTACCAGTGCGGAAATCGATGTGCTGGAGATATTTCTGGAAAAGCTGTACGAAAACAAAGGCATTACAGAGGATATCGACTTTTCAGAATTAAAACACACAGACTACCCAGTGCTGTCAGATTTATATCATCTGGCAGAACGAGAATTAAACCAATATGAAGAAAGAAAGGGGAATATCTATACCAGAGAAACAGTCAGGGATTTATGCTTGAAACTGAAATCCATATGCATTGGTGCTGACAGCAAATTTTTCAATGGACACACCAACATCACAAGCAATCGATTTATCTGTTTTGGCACAAAGGGTATTACAGATGCGGATACGGCGATACGAAACGCTATGCTGTTCAATGTCCTTTCTTTTATGTCTGATGCCCTGCTGTCCAAAGGGAATACAGCGGCATTTATTGATGAGCTGTACCTGTTTTTGACCAACATGACTGCCATCGAATACATCCGAAACGCCATGAAGCGTGTGCGTAAAAAAGGCAGTGCAGTTATTATTGCCAGCCAGAATATCGAAGACTTCAACAGAGCTGATGTGAGAGAAATGACAAAACCCATGTTTGCCATTCCAACACATCAGTTTTTATTTAACCCAGGGAATATCTCCAAAAAGGAATATATGGAAATGCTCAGGCTGGATGAGTGTCTGTTCGACCTGATCAGCAACCCATTGAGAGGTGTCTGTGTGTTTCGCCATGGCTCAGAAGTTTACCATCTGGTGGTAAAAGCACCGCAGTATAAAGAGGATTTGTTTGGAAGTGCAGGAGGTAAGTAGGAATCAAAAAGAAAAAACACTAAACCTATCAAAAAGAAAAAATATAAAAGGGAGAGATGTACATGATGAAAGACGCAAGAGATGAAGACTTTGAATTGGCAGAAATTGATAATGTTGTGGTGATTTTTACCAATGCACGTATTGATCGAGATACGGTGCCTTTTGATTTATACTGCTATGATGTCAGAGAGTCAGAGGGCTTTAGTGGCGATCCAGTTACGCTGGAGAAGGTTGTTATTGTAAACCATTGGGGAACTGTTCTCTCAAAGAAACCGTTTCCCTTGGAAGATGATGCATACTATCCATTAAAAGACGGCATCAATTATCTGGGAGAAACCTGTACAATGGATGAGTTTATGGAAATGAATCCAGAAGACGAAATGGATGTTATGTTTTAAGAAATAAAAGAAGGTGAGGCAAATGGCAAGTCCTATGGCAGTTGCCGTTATGACGAAGAAAGCGTTGGAGCTGGCAGAAGACAAACGAGTGCGGACACTGCTGGCAAGTATCGTGGCAGGTATTGTAATCGTGATGCTGATACCGCTGCTGGTTATGGTTTCTATCTTCAATACACAAGCAGGATTCAGTCAGGAGGTTGCAAGAATCGTATTCGATGGAGGACCTATTCCAACGGATATTGATGCGGAACTTTCCAAAGCCATGGAAGAAATGATGGATGCCTTTGAGGAATTGGATCAGACAATAGAAACATTGGAAGAAGAAGGATTTGACGATATCAAAGTCAAGTCCTTTTTTTATATTCTCTATTTTACAAAGGATATGACAGACTTTGATGAAGAATTCTATGAAGGCTTTGTGGATTGTTTTGTGGGTGAAAAAGAAGATGACGAGATTTATGAGGAACTGGAAGAATACCTTTCCTATGAGTTTACGGAAACAGAAAAGGTGGAAATCCGAAATCTATATCTCTTTATCAAGTATGGATACTCTGCGACAGATAAAATTACAGGTATTCCTGGAGAAGCCTTCAACGATGCCACATTCGCACAGTTGATGCAGGAAGCCACGAAATATATCGGCTTTCCTTACCAATGGGGCGGAAGTACTCCAGAAACTAGCTTTGACTGTTCCGGTTTTGTATGTTGGGTATATACCCATTCCGGAGTCCATAATCTGCCCAGAACAACCGCACAGCAGATTTATAACCAGTGTACACCGGTGTCAAAAGACGAGGTCAAGCCAGGAGATTTGGTATTTTTTACAGGAACATATCAAAGCAGCAACCCCGTAACTCATATTGGAATCTATGTTGGGGACAATCAAATGTTGCATTGCGGCGATCCCATCGGCTATGCAAACTTGGGGAATTCCTATTGGGTGAAGCATTTTTATGGATTTGGCAGATTGTAAAGGAGTGTGAAAAAGTATGATTGAAAAAATTACAGTAGAAGAATTGAAACAGATGCAGGAGAAGGAAGGCATTGTTTTCCAAGGATGCGGCGGAGAACTGCAGGAATGGGAAGATGGTGTCAATGAATTATTGACAGAGTCTGGCATCCTGTTGGACGGTGATACATTCAAAAATGTATATGCTTTTGAAAATGAAGGACTGACCAATCTGTTTTTTGATATGGAGGGTGTCAAACTAAATATGGGTAAGCTGGCGATCTGGCGAATCAATACCCATCAGCAGTTTGGCGGTACATGGCTCAGTGATTACCTCGCAAATAAATTTGAAATGGGAGAAGAATTGAAATCTTCTATGGAGCCGGAGCTTTAAGGGGAGGAGTGAAAAAGTATGGAACAGATGAATAGAACACATTTTCAAAATATGATGGCGAAGCTGGAAAACTTCCGTGAAGAAGAAATCCAAGTGCTGCAGGAATATCTGGATCCGGTTTTTTCGGTGAGAGAAAAAATATTATCTTCGTTTTCCGAGGAAAAAGCAAGCAGCAGATTCTCTGTTGGAGAGATTTCGGATGAGCTGATGTATGTGAATTTGTTGGAAGATCTGCTTCAGACAGATGAGAGGATATCAGAATGCCGAATGGATTTTGATGCCTGTGATATAATCCTCTACCATAAGCAACCAGAACATTCCTATGACAGCATGAAAACAACAGAGCAAAAATATGAAGGTGTAGCAGCCATGAATCTGTTTTATCGCGAGCTAGGAGATGCGATGTTTTACTATAACCCTGATGAGCCAAACAAAGGCTGTGTGGTAATCGAGAAAATCATTTCTCTTAGTGACGAGGACTTCTGGTTCTTTGGAGAAAACATCAAGCAGGAGGCTTCCTTCATTACGGATAACGAAGAGCTGCAGTATTTTGATCAGCAGATGACTTTACACTGCCTGTTTATCCAAAAAGAGGATGCGGAGTTTGGTGTTTTGATCAGTCATGACAAAAAAAGTGGTGAAGTTTATTCCGGTTATCTGCCAAACTTGGATCAGCTTCAGGAGATTGGGTGTGAGATTTCAGAAAAAGAAAACTGCATGGAACCGCAGATGTGACCGAAAAAGGAGGTGGATATCATGAAACTTTCTGCGATACAGGTGAAGTTTGAAACCAGCAAGTATCAAGCACTAAAGCGATATGCGGTAAAAAAGGAGGTATCTTTGGAACAGGAACTGGAAGAAACACTGAACAGGCTGTATCGAAAACTGGTGCCGCCAGATGTCCGAGAGTATATTGAAGAAGGCGAAGAAATGGAAAGAGCAAGTAAACCAAAAGCGAAAAACGAAGAAAAAGAACCTGGGAAAGAACAGAATCAAGCAGAACAGCCGCAGGATAGCCAATCCGTTTAAGGGCAAGAGAGCAGCTGACATCAGCTGCTCTCCTCTGTGAAAAACCGATTCAGATATAGACGGAAGATTTCTTGATCCGTTTCCAAATCTCGTGACAGGAAGCGTTTCGTGATTTCAATGACAATACCTTGGCGAAATAGCTGCATCAAAGAACAATGAAGAAAACAATTTATTAGTTGCTGTTGAAACTTTTCCCAAGCACTTTTTCCCAGATATTCTATGAGTTTCTCTTCTGTTTGCCTGAAATCGACTAGGTCAACAGATAGATGATAAGAATGCATATATTCATTATAAAACTCTTTCAGGGCTTGTTCTAATAAGGAATCTGCCAGTGCAGTCCAGCAAAGTTCCATTTCAGTGGAAGGCTCCTGACAATCAAACATGAGTATGGAACCGTTGTTGTTTTCTAAATCATCCTGTATTTTCTTCTGCAAATCCGAAATGGATTGATAAATTTCATCTTCCAAAGCGCAGAAATCCATTTCCACAATCAAGCGAAAAAACATGGATAGATAATGATTGAGTAGATAATTTTTCTGTCCAAGAAGCCGATGAAATTCTTTTGCGGTACGAAAAATATCTGAGAACGCTGATGTATTTTCAGATTGGTGCGAAAGAAAATGTTGAAAAATATCCATAAATAAAAACCACCTGTTCACCAAAGTCGGCAAAGCCGCTTGTGGTATATAAACTCTGTTGACGAAAGGTGTCAAGAAGAAAATGAAAAGTAGTTTAACATTTTAGAAAATAAATATGATATAATAAAATTCAATGTAGGAGGTGAGAATGATGAAATACATTTTGATGCATAGAGAAATTGAAGTTGCAGAAATTGAGTTGGATGAATTATCCCATATTACAAATATATATGAGGTGTACGCAGAGGAACATTTTCCTGTGGGAACCCTTGGAAAACATGGCGTTGATAAAACTATGCTGGCAAAGTGGTGGGCAAAACGTTCTATACCTGCAAGCCGTTCAGGTCTAAGGGAAACTTTGGATTTGCTGCATATGTCAGTTCCACAAGAACTTTTAGCAAAATGTTATGGACTCAGTCTCTCCGATCAGTACTGGATATCCCCAAAGGATAAACCGTTGATGTGGAAAGAAATAAATTTTTTCGATCATGATTTTTCTGAAGATGTAGGAAACCTTTTGTTCGGATATGGTGAATTTTCAGACAGCATGAGTTTGATTTCACCAGATAATACGTCTGATGGTCAGTTGATTAAGAAGTGGAAGATTGCAGATGGAAAAAGAGTTTTAATCAAAGGCGGAAGAAATCCATACCAACAGGAACCCTTATGTGAAGTGATTGCTTCTGGGATTGCGGAAAGGTTATGTATCCCACATACGAAGTATACATTGCTGTGGGAGCATGAAAAACCGTTTTCTGTCTGCCAGGATTTCATTACTTCTGAAACGGAATTGGTATCTGCTTACCATATCATGCAGAGCAGAAAGAAGCCAAATGATCTCTCGGACTATGAATTTTATCTGAATTGTGCGGAACAACTTGGCGTAAAAAATATCAGAGAGCAGACAGAAAAAATGATTGTTTTGGATTTTCTGATCGGAAATGAAGACAGGCATTTCAATAACTTTGGCTTGATTCGAAACGCAGTTACATTAGAATGGATTGGTGTTGCACCTATTTTTGACTGCGGAACATCACTATGGTATAACACACAGGAAAGTCTGATCAAACCACTTTCTCCCAATCTGCCAGCCAAGCCTTTCAAGAAAACCCATAGGGAACAGATCAAACTGGTAAAAGATTTTTCATGGTTAGACATGAAAAAGTTAAAAGGTATGGAAGAAGAAATGGAAGAAATCCTATCTCAGTCACCCTACATCAGCAGAGAACGCAGGACAGTTTTATGCGATGCGTTCTGCCAAAGAGCAGAATTGCTAGGAGAGATTGCAAACGAACACACGATAAAAGAGGATATTTCACAAGAAAATGATATGATTTTCTAATCCAGAACAATAGAATAAGCAAAACAAAGAAAAGGCGAGCCAAAAGGTTCGCCTTTTTTTGCGCCCTGTTTGCCCCTGTGTGCCACTTTGTAGAGCAGGTGGAACAGTTGCAGGGAAAAGCAGTTTGGAGCGAATTTGCCCCGATTTTGGGCGAAGGGAAAAAGCGGGTGCTTGGAGCAGATATCTGCAAGGGAGGGCTTTGACAGATGCGGAAAATACTTGCAGTCCTGCTATATTTGTCAATATAGTATTTACAAAAAAATAAATTCACGAAAAATGAACATCAAAAGAAAAGCCATATAGGCTCTCTTTTGATTGAATGGGTATGAAAAGATATTATGCAACAGTAAGAATGGGCTGATATTCTTTATTATCTCGAAGAACGGCATAAATGACGCAGATCATTTTTTTGGCAACATGCCCCATTGTTTTCATATGACTTTTACCTTCAGAACGTTTTTTCAAATAGTATGCATGAAACATTGGATCAAACTGAACTGCTGGTGTGCAAGCCATCCAAAGGGCTCTCCTGAGATAAGGACTGCCTCGTTTGGACATATGATTTCTAATACTGGAATAATCGCCGGATTGTTTTATAGACGGATCAATGCCAGCAAAGGCAGCCAGTTTATCAGCAGATTTAAATCTGGAAATATCACCGATTTCAGATAAAATAACGGCACCAAGGGTGACACCTATACCAGGAATAGAAGTAATTGGAGAACCAATTTCGTCCATGATTTCAGTGATCTTTTGATCCATTTCAGAGATGTTTTTTTGGATAAATTTTATCTGCTTAAGATAGGTTTTTATCAAATTAGCATAAACATCATAAGGATCATCAATGCCAAATGAGTTTTTGGCAGCATCCATAATCTCATCTGCTTTTGCAGAACCAAAATGTCCACCACTGCATTTGATTAAAAGATTGGTTAATGTGTCTTTCCGAATATGCAGCAGCTTTTTAGGGGTTGGATATCTATATAAAACTTCAATTGAGGAAACAAGAAAGATATCAGAAAAAATTTCCTCATATTCAGGAAAAACCTGATCGATCAATGCGGTTATTTTTCGCTTCAAATCAGATACAGAATCCACCATATACAAACGGTTTCTACACATTTCTCTTAAAGCTAATATCTTATGTTGTGGAAAATGTGTGGAAGAATACTTTCCAAATCGGATCACTTCTGCAATGATAACTGCATCAATGGGATCTGTTTTTGCCTGTCGAATAAAAAGTCCACGAAAAGCATCAGACTGAATTGGATTGATCACATGTGTAGTATATCCATCTTTTATCAAATGGGAGTATAGTGCAAGCCAGTAGTGACTTGTGGATTCCATGCCAAAAACAACATCTTTACGAGTGGAAGTGATTCTTTTTACTAAGCTGATCAGGCTGTTATAGCCGCTAAGAGAATTAGGAAAATGAAAAGGTTTTTGCACAATACGTCCTTTTTCATCAATGACAACAGCTTCATGCTTACGTTTTGCAATATCAATACCAACAAAAAACATAACTACACCTACTTTCTAAATAACTAAATAAGTCAGACAGTCCCTCAAAAACTTACAGTTCATAGCCGGCTTTGAAATCAGCAGAGAAATATGAAACAACCTGCATCCTGCTCATAAATGAATTACTGTAAGAAAGAGGTCTCAGACTGCGTCCAGCGGATGAAGCCGCAAGGTTAAATAGAGAACCTCTGCCTGTATGAATGATTATATCATCACAGTGTTTTGTGATGTTCATACCAGGGATTATTATCACAAAATATGTATTTGTGATATGACGTTATTATATAGCAGGTTAAATACCGGCTCAGAACAGCCGGTAAAATCCCTCAAATCCCCGCAGTGCGGGGATTTTTTGCAGACGCTGGTCAAAAGCAGACGGCACTGGTTTGTGGCTATGAAAACAACAAATGCCAAGATTCCCTTAGAAAGAAGGAGATTTTGCACAGGTGCTGGTACCAGCTCAGTGCCAAAGTTTACGAAAGGAGAATAAAATGAGCGAGGAATATAAAAAACAAAGATACAGCGTATGGCTTTCCAAAGACGCAGTTCAAAAAAGCGATGCTGCGGTTGTAATGGAAGGCTTGACAAATCGCAGTGACTTTATTGAAAAGGCAATTCATTTTTATTCCGGATATCTTTATCAGGAAAAGCACATGGATTTTTTATCTGATGTGATGATGGAAACCGTATCTGGCATTATGAGAACTTCCGAAAACAGACTGTCAAAGATGCTTTTCAAAATCGCTGTGGAGATGGCAAAGCTGGAAAGTATGCTTGCTGCTATCAATGATATGGATGAGGCAACTATGCGAAGACTTCATATCCGATGCGTCAATGAAGTGAAAAAGATCAACGGCATCCTCACCATGGAAGAAGCCGTAAGATATCAAAGGAGTGACGAGGAATGAAATATAGATTTTATAGTCCTGTGCAGGGCATCATAGATTATGACTTCAACAAAGATATGGATTACGATTCGTATTTTGATGAAGATGCTATGGAGGAACTGGGAGAAGTAGATTTCGATTTTCTGACAGCAGAAGATCTGACAGCCTATCAAGAAGAAATCAATCAAGCCATCCGTAAGGAATGGGATTATGAAACAGATGAAGATATGGGGCTGATGCATTACTTTGCTTATGGAAGCAGAGAAATCTATAAAGATCTGCTGGAAAAAGTAACAGCAGCATATCCAAGGATCGAAACCGTAGGGGACAAAGCATATGGCGTTATGGTGTGTGATATCGAAAAACCTTTGACAAATCAGGAGATCGAAATTCTGAAAGATTATTTTAACGGACAGTACAGTGATGGCTGGGGTGAAGGCTTTTCCCAAAGAGGAATTGAAACTTCTTATGGTGTATTATATTTAGATTTTTGGTCAGATGACTTTTATATTGAAACAGAGGATGAGTTGAAAAATCGTTTGGAATCGAAACAAGACAATGAGATGCAATTTGAAATGTAGGTGATGATATGCCAAGATTTATTTTATCGCTAAGATATTTGAAAATGAAAAAACCATCACAAGTAAAAAACTATGTAAAGTATGTTGCGACAAGACCAAACGCAGAAAAGTTTGAGGTGAATCAGTCACAAAGAGAAGCCACTGAACACCAGAAGAGATGGATTGAAAAAGAACTAAAAGCACATAAAGAATTGAGAGAAAGCTGCGAACAAGAGTATGAAGAATACTTGCAAAACCCAACAAGAGAAAACGCTATGGAACTGATCAATAAAATTGCCGAAGAAGGTTTGGCAAGGGAAGACAGCATGGAAAACTATGTTGGCTACCTTGCCAAAAGACCAAGAGCAGAACGAGGAAAACAGGGACACGCACTGTGGAATGGTTCTGATAAAGAAATCGATCTGAATCAGGTGGCAAAAGAAGCTGCGGAACATAACGGCAACATCTGGACATTTGTTTTGTCATTGAAACGAGAGGACGCTGTCCGATTGGGATATGATAATGCCGCTATGTGGAGAGAACTGGTGCGAGGCAAATCACCAGAGATTGCAAAAGCAATGGGAATCCCTGTAGAGCATTTTGTGTGGTATGGTGCTTTTCATAATGAGGGGCATCATCCTCATATCCATCTGATGTGCTATTCTAAAAAGCCCAAAGAAGGTTATCTTGGATCAAAAAACCTTACGAAACTAAAAAGTTCTTTTGCCAACGAGATATTTCATGATGAGCTGTATTACATTTATGAGCAGAAAGATGAAGTCAGGGACGAGCTGAAAAATTACTTTGACAGGAAACTGAAACAGGCAATGGCAATGGAAGATACAGATCATCCAAAAGCGGAAGCTTTGCTTTGGGAATTATCTCAAAAACTGAAAACAGCAAAACACAAAAAGGTTTATGGCAGGCTGGAGAAAGAAAATAAAATACTGGTGGATGAAATCGTCAAAGAAATCAGCAAGGACAAAAAGATTTCACAAGCCTATGAAAGTTGGCTGGGATTGAAAGACGATATCCTTTCTACATATCAGAATCAGGAACGTGCCAGAAGAACCCTTGCGGACGAACCAGAGTTCCGTAATATCAAAAACATGGTTTTGAAATCTGCATTGGAGCTTTCTGAAATAGATGAAGTAATCAAAAAAGCTTCAGAGGAAGAAAATCATGAAAAAGTAAATGCACAAGAAAACTGGGAAGAACGGACAAAAAAGTATTATCAAATGCAGGCACAAAAACAGTTCCTGCTTCTGATGAAACACATTAGCCACATGATTCAGGAAGATTATGATAGAAAGAAACAACAGATTCATGTGGATAAGAAGCTGATGCGTAAAATCATGGAAAAGAAAGAAGCCCATGGACAGAAAATGTAAGGAGGGAAGCGTATGAGATGGAAAAAATATGGTATTGAGATGGATATGACAGGGATTACAAGGAAAGCTGTGGCAGAGATTTTGGCGGAACAGTTTGATACAAAAGTCGTTTTCTGTCTGTCGGACAATGGATATAACGTTCCGGATCAAAATCAAAGGCTGTGGCGTATTCTTCCCTTTGACAGCATCAAAGCAGAAAAATATAGCGGAGAAAAAGTGGTGGGAGCAAACTATATGTACCAAGTGAAACTGCTCTCACCATTTTTATATGAAAATGAGTTTCCAATGCTGGAAAAAGCCTTGGAACAGTTGGAACTAAGAGGTGCTATCGTCAATGACTCCACGAAAATGAATTTGCTTCTGGATGTAAGTTGTATTGAGAACTGGGAGAAGTACCAGACCAATCTGGAAAATCTTTATGAGAGCAAAGGGGAATTATTTCAAAAAGCGTTAGACATTCCCTTTTCACAAGTGGCAGACACCAGTCAAGGCAAAGAGAACGGTATCATTTCATTTCCTTATTTCAAAAGCACGCTCAATAAAAAAGAACTGCTCAGTGATATTCAGTTTGCACAGATCGTCAGCAGCTTTGCGGAAAACAACCGCACTGTCAGCCAAAAGAAAAGTGAGAATCAAAATGATAAATTCATGATGCGTACTTGGTTGGTGCGAGCTGGCATGGTAGGCGAAGAATATAAGTTTGCAAGAAAAATGCTGACAAAAAATCTGGAAGGCAACTCCGCATGGCAGAAGATGATGGAACCAACGGAAATCGAATCAAAAAAAGTCTGCAATCAGGCTCAATCAGAAGAAATGATGGATAACCCTGTAGAGGAACAAGTAGTTAGTGATTTGGAATTGGAAGTATGAGGGGGCTGAAACATGATTTATTTATTGACCTATGACGGATATATGAAGGAAGAAAAGATACAGGAGATTTGTCCATCAGCAAAACTGTTTATGCAATGCGGTCTAAAAGACTGTATATTGGAATTCCACAGGTTTTATGAAACCGCTATGCCTACACTAGAGCAGGGAGAAGAAATCGTGCCAGCAGTCATTTGGAAGTTGGAAGAATCTGATTTACAGGACATGGAAGCAATTTATCCCAATGAAATCTATCAAAAGACAAACTGGAACCTGAAAACAGAAAAAGGTGTTTTGGATGTGATGGTTTTTCTGATAAGAGAAACACCATTTGCATTCCCAAAAGAAAAAGAAGTGGAAGCAATGGAAGAAGCGTATGAGGAACACAGCTTTGATTACAGCTGTGTGGAAAACGCTCTGGACAGGGCAAAAGACAGGGAGGAAGCATATGGCACTTTATACCCAGGAACAGATCGATAAGGCAAACCAGACAAATCTGGAGGAATTCCTTCAGCAAAAAGGAGAACGCCTGAGAAAAACGGGAAGTGAGTCAGTACTGATTTACAAAGACTCCACAGGAGAGCATGACAGCATTTCTGTCAGAAGAAACCGTTGGTATGACCATAAAAATATGCGAGGTGGCTATCCACTGAAATTTATGCAGGAGTTTTATGGCATGAATTTTCGCACTGCCATGCAAGAACTTCTGAACGGAGAAGAACCAGAGCTTGGCAGGAAGAAAAACACCGAACAGGAAAAGCCAAAAGTGAGTGAAGAAACTGAAGTCAATGGTAATACAGCCAAATGCGAAGATGGTACTAAAAAATCAGAGTTCAAACTTCCTGAGAAAGACAGTAATATGAAACGATTGTTTGCCTATCTTTTACAGACAAGATTTCTCTCCAAAGATGTGGTGAAAAGTTTTGTGGAACAGAAAACACTTTATCAGGAAAAGGAACATGGCAACGTAGTTTTTGTGGGAACAGACAAAGAAGATGTGCCAAAGTCAGCTTGCAAAAAATCTACAGCGGAGCAGACAAAAAGCTTCCGAATGACCGTTACTGGTTCAGACTGCAAATATGGTTTCTGCTGGCGAGGGGAAAACACAAAGCTCTATGTATTCGAAGCTGCTATCGATTTGATGTCGTTTATTACATGGAGAAATGATGAATGGAAAGCAGACAGCTTTCTGGCGCTGGATGGACTTTCACCAAAACCACTTCTACAATTTTTGGAAGAACAAAAAAATATTCATGAGATTTTTCTCTGTCTGGATTACGATGCGGCAGGCATTGAAGCTTGTGATAAATTAAAGGATATCCTCATTGAAAAGGGGTATGAGGCAGAAAAAATCAAAAGGGAATACCCTCTCTATAAAGACTGGAATGAGCAGCTGAAGGCGGAACATGGGGTGGAAGCGATCCTTCCGCAGTCCCATCCCAAGAAAACAGCATATCATGTTGCGGTCAGAAAACTTGGTATCATGAATGCCAACACAGAAAGCCCATATATGAAATGGCGCAGACAGGAATACGAAAAATCAGGAATTCATTTTTATCTGGAACAGATCAAAAGAGATTTCAAGCAAGCAGAAAAACTGGTGAAGAAAAGAGAAGCTGACACGAAGCCACTGCTTGCCAGCATCTTGCGTATGGCAGATTTATCAATATGTTTGATATGTGAGGTTAAACGAGATGACAACTTGCCGGAACTGACTATGTATCAAACTACTATACAGGAATTGGAAAAGGCATATAAACCATATCTGGACAAAGCGAGAATGGATCGACGCATACAGGAAATGAAAGAAGAGATGGAACACTTGAAAACCCTTGCGGTGCAAGATCAACCATCTCTTTTTGTATGGGCAAAAAACATGGCGGATATGGCAATGAGAGCCATCATCTATGTGGAAACGGAGTATCCACAGGAGCTGGAGAGAAAAAATAGTTTTACGGAACAGAAAATGGAAGAACAAAAAACAGAACTTGATTCTGCAGAGCAGATGGAGTTGCAGATGGGAGGCTGAATAAATGGAGAACTTATGGAAGTTGATGCCGCTGCTATTGATTTTCGGTGCCTTTATGGTTTGCATGCTTTTGATTGATAGGAAGTCTTTGAACATCAAAAGCAAGACTGTAGGCGATGGACAGCATGGTTCTGCCAGTTTTGCCACACCAAAAGAAATCGATGTGGCATTTCAAAGGATTCGATATGAACCACGGGTCTGGAGGCGAAAGCCTCCTTGCGACCTGCCTCAAGGCATTATCATTGGATGCAATATGATGAAGTTCGGAAAGAAGAAAACAGTCACAGCAATCGTGGAGAAAGGAGATGTTCATGCACTGATGATCGGTGCTGCCGGTGTAGGCAAGACAGCCAAGTTTTTATATCCAAATCTGGAATACTGCTGTGCGTCAGGTATGAGTTTTGTCACGACTGATACGAAGGGTGACCTCCTGAGAAGCTACGCTCCCATCGCAAAAAAGTATTATGGCTATGATATTTCGGTGTTGGATTTGAGAAATCCAACCCAAAGCGATGGCTTCAATATGCTTCATATGGTGAACCACTACATGGATGAATATTTGCAGACAGACTCCCTTGTGGCAAAGGCAAAAGCGGAGAAGTATGCAAAGATAATATCCAAAACAGTTATGAATTCTGGTGGATTTGACTCTGCCAATGCAGGGCAAAACGCCTTCTTCTACGATTCGGCAGAGGGCTTGATTACTGCTGTGATATTGGTGATTTCGGAGTTCTGCTCGCCTTACGCTCTTACATTGGAACAGGAAAAGAGAAAACAGAAAGCACTGGAAGAACGTAAAAAAGAAATAGCCCAGATGAGAAAAGCCTGCATTGACAAAAACATAGATTTTTTGCCGAAAGCACAGGAAGTAAATATTCGAGAAGTGGAAGCAATGATTTTATTTCAACCAGAGAAAAATGAAACAGAAGAAAAAGACGAAGAAAGGCATATCATCAGTGTGTTCAAACTGATTCAAGATTTATTGGGACCGTCGGAAGTGAAAGGCAAAAGTCAGTTCAAGCTGTTGATGGAATGTCTTCCGGAAGAACATAAAGCAAGATGGCTTTCCGGTGCCGCATTGAATACTTCAGACCAGGCAATGGCGTCTGTACTCTCAACAGCATTGTCAAGGCTGAATGCTTTTCTGGATTCTGAAATTGAACAGCTACTCTGCTTTGAAACGAAAATCAATACGGAAAAGTTTTGTAGGAACAAGTCTGCGGTGTTTTTGATTATGCCGGAGGAAGATGACAGCAAATATTTCCTCATTTCTTTGATCGTACAGCAGTTATACAGAGAAATGCTTTCCATTGCTGATGAAATGGGTGGCAAGCTGCCAAACAGAGTTATGTTCTTCCTAGATGAGTTCGGTACACTGCCTGCTATACAATCTGCGGAAATGATGTTTTCTGCCAGCCGTTCCAGACGAATCAGCTTTGTGCCTATCATACAGTCATTGGCACAGCTGGAAAAGAACTATGGTAAAGAAGGTGCAGATATCATCATTGATAACTGCCAGGTCTGCATATATGGCGGCTTTGCACCAAACTCCGAAGCAGCCAATGTATTGTCTAAGACACTGGGGGATAGGACAGTCATGACAGGCAGTATTTCACAAGGCAGAGATAAATCCAAGTCATTGCAGATGACAGGTAGACCGCTGATGACACCAGATGAGCTTAAGATCATGCCAAAAGATACGTTCATCGTCACAAGAACAGGCGTAAAGCCAATGAAAACAAAGCTGAAGCTGTTTTTTGAGTGGGGAATCGAATTGAATGAAACATATCCAATGCGTCAAGCAGTGGTGAGAAAGGTGCATTACGCAAATAAAAAGACCATTGAGGAAGCCATCGCAAAAAAATACGGTCTGCCCCAAAATCCTCTCCAACAGCCCGTCAAACGCCCAATGCAGGAACAAGATAAGCCGTTATGCAACATATCGAAAACTATGAAAGGGGTGGAAAAAAGTGATGATTGACAAAATGAAGGTCTATCAGGATACAGAGCTTTCCAGTAAAGCCGTATCTGTTTATTTATATCTTTGTGAACGTGCCAGTAAAGAAACAAAAAGCTGCTATCCCTCCATGAAAACCATAGCGAAAGATCTGCATCTTTCTTTGGCATCAGTAAAGCGTTCCATTCAAGAATTGGAAAGAAGCGCATACATCAAAAAAGAAAATCGGTTTCGTGACAATGGCGGAAAAAGCAGCAATCTCTATTTCATAAAATGAATTTTGAAAAAGGCAAAAAAATCCCCCTTAAAAAACGATGAAAAAACGCCAAGGGGGAGGTCTGTCTTCTGCGTGAGCTATGGTATGGCTCAATGTGAGCCGAGAATGTGAACTGTTCACTTTAACAGTTACATAGTATACAGAAAAAGAAAGAAATACTCTCAACTATATAAATTTATGGATCAAGTGTATCCTCAAGAAAAAGCGGTGAGTTGAAAAAATCAGGAATGCTGATGCCAAGCCCTTGGCAGAGTTCATGAATGACACGAAGCTTCACGGAGTCATAAGAGCAATGCATGATATTTCCGATGGTGGATTTCGGCACACCGCTTTTCACATATAGCTGATATTGCGTCATATTCTTTTCGTCCAGCAATTCCTTAAGGCGTTTGCTTACTGCTTCGTTTAATTTCAAATCACTCACCTCCTGTTTTTTATATGATTATATGGTCAGAGAAAATAAAAATAGTCCCTGTGGCTGTACTATTCTAACCATTTGCGGTATGATAGATACAAGGGGGGATGTTCCATGATTATTACATTTTGTGGGCATAAAGAGCTTTATGACGAGAAAGAAGTAAGGGCTTGGCTGGAAGGAGTAACAGAGAATTTGATTGTAAACGGAGCTGAAACGTTTTACCTTGGCGGATACGGCGCATTTGACAGACTGGCAGCTTCTGTATTGGCGGAACAAAAAAAGCGATATTCTCATATCGAACTAGTTTTGATTTTGCCCTATCTGAATAGGCGAAAAGATATATCGCCTTGTGATAGTTCCCTGTATCCGCCGCTGGAATCAGTTCCAAAGAAGTTTGCGATTGTCCAAAGAAATCGGTGAATGGTAGAGCAGTCGGATGTTGTGGTTAGTTATGTGCTGCATAGCTGGGGCGGAGCTGCTACAACTTTGGAATATGCGAAACAAAAAAAGAAACGGATCATATCTTTTCAGGGATAAGAAACGTTTGTCAGTGAAAAAGTGCATAAAAATACGTGGCAAAATTACAAGGATATGTTATAATTAAATATAACAAAACTTGAAGGAGAACCCAAAAAGGGGGCTTGACTGTTATGGTGCTGACTTATAAAATCTTGACAGACAGACAGACAGACAGACAGACAGACAGACAGACAGACAGACAGACAAGATAGTTCTGTTTTCTTTTGTTGCGAAAATAAATACCGAATTTCAAAATCAAAAAGGCGTATTCTGCCCATGAGGAAATCATGGGAGGAATACGCCTTTTTTGTTTGATACGGAGGTGAGGAAATGTCCGAGCAACAAATTATTTTGCCCATCAGGACCAAAAAAGAATTGATGGATTTTGCTCGTGCAAGCAATCAATTTCATAATGACCAGCATAGAAATCTGGTGGTTACCCTCACGGAGGACATTAACCTGGGAGGTAAAGAATGGACGTCCATCGGAAATGAGAATTTCCCGTTCCATGGTACATTTGACGGCGGAGGGCATACCATCCGTGGTCTGCATATCAGTCAAAACCGAGAAGGCTGTTACGGTTTCTTTGGTGCCATAGACGGAACTGTGAAAAACCTTACGATTCTGGGTACCATGACTTGCCTTGCTGATGATCTTTATTCTGCGGTAGGCGGCATTGCTGGGATAGTTGTTGAGGGACATATCCAAAACTGTACCTCCAACCTTACAGTGGAGAGCAATGGAAAAAACATGGGCTTATTTGCTGGCGGCATTGCAGGTCGTGTGGAAAACGGAACGATACAGAACTGCCATTCCAGTGTTGTGTTTCAAAATATCGGAGGAAGTTTTCTGTATCTAGGCGGTGTGGTTGGCTCTGCGGTAGATAGTCAGATTGACAGCTGTGTGTTTGACGGTACCATTCATATATTGGATGGCGCAGATGAAAAATTCAGTCTTGGCGGCATCGCAGGGATTCTCGAGGGGCAGTCTGATGTAATCCGTTGTATCCATAACGGCATCGCAGATGGTCAATGGCAGGATACAGACTTTCCAGCCGTAGGCGATATTATTAGGCAGGTGGATACAGAGAAGGAGCATATTCCCCAGATGGAACAGTGTTAAGAAATAGCTGTTTTATGGATTGCCAATATATTGTTTTTAGGGGAATAGAAACAACAGAACACATTGGCGTGAGTTAGGTATGGCTGAAATCAGCATTGTTATTTTGTAATGGAGAAATAAGGAGAGGATGAATGATGAGAAAACGAATTTTCGCGGCGTTTGTCTGCCTGTGCATGATGATGGCGTTGGTGCCGTCCATGGCGTATGCAAACGATATTGTTTACACGGGCGGGTTGTGTGAACACCACACCCAGCATGACGGCGCTTGCGGCTACACCGAAGGAACAGCAGAAATTCCATGTTCCCATGAACACAACGAGAACTGTGGCGGACTGACCGATCCGGCAGCCTGCAATCACAGCCATGATGAAGCCTGCGGCTATGTTCCCGCCACAGCGGGAACGCCTTGCACCTTTGTTTGTGAAGTCTGCAACGCACAGGACATCGGAAACCTAGAGGCTCTGTCCAACGAACAGCCGGAAGAATGTACCTGTGAAAATCTCTGCACTGATGAAGAAATCAATGGGGATTGCCCGGTCTGCTCTGCGGAGGGTACCGAGCTGGATAAGGTTTGCGTCGGTGCAGCTCTGTTGTTGACAGCACCAACTTTGCGAACCAGCGAAATTAAGCTGTTTATAGGCGGTCAGCAAATCACAGAAAGCGGCTGCTATGAAAACCAAAATGGAACTTGGACAAAGGTTGACGGTACAGAACCTGCCAACGGTCAGTTTTCCTATGACGCCGCCACCTTCACCCTTACGCTGAATGAGGCAGAGATTACTAACAATCAAACTGTGAATGTTGCAGAAGGTTACACCTATGACGGTAGCGTGATTGCCTTTAGTCAAACTGCCGATGTTTCTCTCAAAATAGTAGTATCCCAAGGAACGAGTACCATAACGGGAACCGGCGGGATTCGTGTAGAGTCCACGACTGGAGATGTCTCCTTGTCTATTGCGGGTCCTGGCAGCTTAGATGTCGAACCGAAAGGGAGTAATTCAGGAATTACGCTTTGTAGTTCAAAGAATACGAACCTGGATATCGACGGTGCGGATGTTACAGCTTCATCTCCTGCCCAGTATGGAGTTTATCTAATTTCTAGTACCGACGCATCATCCACTTCTACTATTACGGTAAATAATGGCAGCCTGACCACCGGTGGCAATGGTTATGTCGGAATTTACTATTATTGGTCTGACACGAACAATGCTGGCACTTCCAGCCTGACCGTCAGCGGCAACGCAGTGGTGGATACAAGAAACAGTAGAATAATGACTAGCAATTCGGGAACGGGTGTTCAGGTTGGTGCAGGCAGCGATGGCAACGGAGGTATCGTCTTTAACGGCAAGAGCGGCACTGTGTACGGCGATGTGACCTTGGATGAAAGCCTTACCATCGGCAGCGAGGAAACTCTGACCATTCCGAATGATTCTTCTCTCAACTGCAATGACAAGCTTACCAACAACGGCACCATCAATGTAGAGAGTGGCGGCAAGCTGGAAGGTACACCAGAAGACAATGGAACAATTACCATCGCTCCTACAATTACCACCAAAACCCTGCCTAACGGCACGGTTTACACCCTGTATAACCAGACCCTTGAAGCCACAGGCGATACACCTATTACATGGAGCCTTGCCAGCGGAAGCACCCTACCTAACGGTTTGACGCTGAACAGTAATGGCACAATCTCCGGTACCCCGACTGCGGCGGGCACATCTACCTTTACCATAACTGCCACTAACGGCAACGGCAGCGACAGCAAAGAGTTCACGCTATCCATCAATGAGGAAACAAAGTATAGTTTGACAGTTAATCTGAATGGCGGCAATGGTACCACAACAGGTGGACAATATACCAAAGGAACAGAAATCCGCATTGACGCAGGAACAAAATCTGGCTATCGTTTTGCAGGCTGGACTTCTTCCAATGGCGGCAGCTTTGCTGATGCTTCCAGCGCAAGCACCACCTTTACTATGCCAGCAAATGATACAACAATTACGGCAAACTGGAAGAAGAAATCCTCCGGCGGTTCTGTATTCTTCTGGGATCTGAAATTCGACACCAACGGCGGCAGTAAAATTGACACCGTCACCGAATGGGAATACAGTACCATTGATCTGGACGAATATGTTCCCGAAAAAGAAGGCTACAAATTCGTAGGCTGGTATGCCGATGAAGATTTGACAAAGAAAATCGACGAGGTATACCTGACACAAGACACCACCGTTTACGCCAAATGGGAGAAAATAGAAGAAGAAGTTCCTGAAGAACCAGAAGAAGTGGAAGAAACAGAAGAAACTGAAACCATTTCTTTCTTGGACGTGAAGGAAAGCGATTGGTTCTATGAAGCCGTTTCCTATGCGGTGGAAAATGGCTTGATGAGTGGTATGAGCGAAGATATTTTTGCTCCTAATACTCCTCTGACCAGAGAAATGCTGGCAGTCATTCTTTGGAATCTGGAAGGCAATCCGACACCGGACGATGTAGCACCTTTCTTGGATGTGACCAGTGATAAATACTATGCGAATGCTATTGCCTGGACAAACGAAAACGGCATTGTAGCAGGTTATGGCGATACCTTTGGTGTGGGAGATTCCATCACAAGAGAGCAATTCGCCGTGATGCTTCATAACTACGCACAGTATCAGGATTATGATGTTTCAGTTGGGGAGGATACCAATATCCTTTCTTATGCCGATGCCTTTGATATCAGCAATTACGCATATCCTGCTATGCAGTGGGCTTGCGGTGCAGGCATCATAAATGGTATGGGTGATGGTACACTGGTACCACAGGGGCAGACCACCAGAGCTGAAACGGCTACGATGCTCATGAATTTCTGCGAGAATGTTGTAAAATAAAATATTTTCCTGTACGAAAAGTCGGAAGCCGAAAGGTTTCCGACTTTTTTGTTGCAGAAAATCAAAAAAAAGATATAAGAAACAATTTAATTTATAGAAGGAGGACATATACTTTTAAGAAAATATTATGACATTTTTTGTCGAACGAAATATAGATATTGTCGAGTCATTTCTACATTTTTTTTCGATAATGTTCGGTATGATTTATCTGTAAAAAGTTGAAAAAGGTCGTGATCGCTATAAGAATGCGATAAATTATGGAAGAACACACAAAAATGTAGGCGAATCTTGTGAATACATAAAGAATATTATCAATCAGTGCCTATTTTGTAAAAAAGAAAAATACGGTAATTTTTGTGCGAAAAAAGCCATTCAGCATCAAATATTTCATATTTTCAATTGTATATATAAAATAGCTATGCCAAAAAGCAAATCTCAGTCCGAGATTTGCTTTTTTTGTTGCGTAAACAGGTGCCGATCACCACCAGCCTCTGACTTGAATTTGCCATGAAAAAACAAATTTGAATCGGAGGAATAATTTAGTCAATAGAAAATTTTCAGGAAGAAAACGATATGAAGTTATTGTAAGTGATTTAACCTATGTTAGAGTAGGCAATCAATGGCATTATATTTGTATTTTATTGGATCTATATAACCGAGAAATCATAGGCTATAGTTGTTCCAAGCATAAAAATGCACAGCTTGTTTATGATGCAATCGCTACTATAAAAACGAATCTTAAAAATCTTGAAATATTTCATACAGACAGAGACAGAGATTTTAAAAACGATAAGATTGATGAATTACTTCAGCTTTTTCAGATAAAACGTTCTCTTAGTTCTAAAGGTTGTCCTTATGATAACGCAGTTGCTGAAGCTCAGTTTAAAATTATTAAAACAGAATTTGTGCGTTCTAGACGTTTTCAGAATATTGAGCATTTAAAGGCAGAGTTAGAAGCGTATGTATATTGGTTTAATCATAAGCGTATTCATAGTGCATTAAATTATAAAACACCTGTAGAAGCTAGGTAGTTACTCCTTCAAAATTTTGTCCATTTTTCTGTTGCCTTTCCATATTTTGTATTTTACCAACTGTGGCAATATGGCAAGATTTACCACCACACTATGGAAAATAGGAAACAGTGTATCAACATTTCCATAGGTAGTGCGATCAAGGCATTTGAAAAAATCTGCTGGAATTTTTAGTAGATGAACCTGATGTTGAATGGCTGATGATCAATACAAGTTATTGTATTGTAAAGTGCATCCACATGCAGTTGGTGCAAAAGGTGGTAATCAGGACATGAATCGTACAAAAGGGAGATCAATACCAAAATTTATTTTGCCATAGATGCATATAGTGTATCAGTCAGAGTACTTATTACAGAGGGTACCTGAGCTGATAACAAAGAAGCTCTTCATCTGATTAAAGGAATATTGGCAGAAATATTGTTGGCTGATTGTGGATATGATACCAATCAAATCATTGCCTACATCAATCTTGCTGAAATGGAAGTTGTCATTCCCACAAAGTGAAATTGCACAGAATATCAAGAATACGACTGTTATATGTATCAACTGCGATATTTAACTTTTTTATATTTACAACGTTGGCATGGAATTGCCACACGATATGCCAAAAGCACAGAGCCTATGAAACTTTTTCTGTAAAATAACCTAAGTAAGGTCCTTCTATGATACA